>Ga0209101_1000053_pt1 | contig 90499 bp, 72 predicted proteins | sample ConPoolayeCmetaG_FD_185481 | JGI IMG/M metagenome (GOLD analysis project Ga0209101, IMG submission 185481) | Hot spring microbial mat communities from California, USA to study Microbial Dark Matter (Phase II) - Cone Pool mat layer C metaG... ... | reverse complement strand
TCCATTCGGATCTGTGGCTCCGCGTCGAATAGCGCCGCTTCGACGACCGCGCGCGCTCGTGGATCGGCGTAGCCGCTCAGCGTCCGCAGGGCTGTCGCTCGGACGGCGATGTCGCTGTCGTGGACAGCCGTGCGAACGACCAGTCCTGCGATCTCGCTGTCGCGCTCGTAGCGCTCGAGGACCTCGATCACGCCCTTGCGGATCGCCGGGCCCTCTCGCGCGAGGGCGCGGTCCAGCGCCGGAAGCGCCGCTCGTCCGAAGGCGAGGATGCGCTCGGCCGCTGCCTCGCTCTCGTCGATGTCCGCGCTGCCGAGCGCACGAATGGCGGAACCCAGGCTCGTCTCGACCCGGTAGGGATCGCCGCCACCGCAGGCGGCGAGCAGGCTGCTCAGGGTCGCGGCGGCGGCCAGGGTGCGGGGAACGCGCCGAGCGCGCATCGCTCCGCTACGCGGGCATGACCTTCGTCGGGACACTCCGGAACGGCCGCCGCTCATGCGCTCTCCTCGAGCGTGATGCGCGTGCCGGCCATGCCGGCCAGCGCCGCCTCCACCTGGCCCGGTGTCGTGACCACGGCTGGGCGACGGCATGCCTCGACGTATGCCACGGCGCTGCCGATCTTCGGTCCCATGGAGCCCTCGGCGAAGACGCCTTTTTGCAAGCGAACACGCGCCTCTGCCGCCGTCATGCGCTCGATCGGTACTCGCGCCCTCGCGAAATCGTCGAAGGCGTGCGACACGTCGGTGACGAACAGGAGGACGGTGGCGTCGAGCGCAATGGCCAGGTGCGCCGCGACCCAGTCCTTGTCGACGACGGCGGAGACCGGAGCGTGCCCACCCGGAGCCTCGACGAGCGGGACACCGCCCCCGCCCCCCGCCACCACGTGGTAGCCCTGCGCGAGGAGGAGCGCGATGGCCCGTTCCTCGACCACGCCCGTCGGCCGGGGCGACGCCACGACGCGCCTCCAGCCGTGCCCGTCGGGGGTGCGCACGCAGGCGATGTCCGGCGGTGGGGTCGAGAGGACGCCCCCCACGGGCTTGCTCGGACGGGCAAAGGCAGGGTCCGTCGCATGCACGAGGACCCGCGTGACCAGCGCGGCGCAGGGGCCATGCAGACGGCGCTCGAGCGCCTCGGCAAGCAGGTAGCCGAGCTCGCCCTGGGTCTGCGCCACGCGTACGTCGAGCTGGCCAAGATCGGGGTCGAAGGCGACCAGGCGTCCGACCTGCGGCCCGTTGCCGTGCACCACGAGGAGCGAGGGTCCGCCCGCTGCGACGGCGGCCAGCTCGTTGGCGGTGCTCGCGATCAGCCGGCGTTCGGTGTCCAGCGACAGGTCCCCGCCCGGAGGGGCGATGGCGTTCCCGCCGAGGGCTACCACCACGAGCTGGGCGCTCATCGCAGGCGTGCCAGAAAGGCGTCCACGACGCTGGCAAGCGATGGCTCGCCCGCGTCGGCGACGCCGTAGCGGGCGCGGACCACCGGCGTGCGCAGCGGGACGAGGGCGGCGAGGTCGAGCGGCGTCGCCGACACCACGACCTCCGCGCCCGCGGCATCGATGGTGTCGCGCAAAGCGTCGAGCTGCTCCGGGCCGTACCCGATGGCGGGCAGGACGCGGCCGATGTGCGGGTAGTCGGCGTACACGGCGTGCAGGGCTGCCGCCGCGTGGGGGCGCGGGTCGACGATCTCGGCCGCCCCCGCGCGGGTCGCGGCCACGAAGCCTGCGCCGTACGGCATGCCCCCGTGGGTGATGGTCGGGCCGTCCTCGACCACGAGCACGCGGCGTCCGCGAACGGCCGACGGATCGTCGAGCTGGACGGGCGAGGCGGTGCGGACGATGGGAATGCCGGGGCGCAGGGCCCGGACCTCGTCCTCGACCCGCTGGACGTCCGCGGCCGCTGCCGCGTCCACCTTGGTCACGACGGCCACGTCGGCCATGCGCAGGGTGGTCTCCCCAGGATGGAAGGCGGTCGCCTGGCCCGGTCGCAGCGCGTCGACGAGCACCAGAAGCAGGTCGGGTCGGACGAAGGGGAAATCGTTGTTCCCACCATCCCACACGATCATGTCCGCATCCGCGGCGGCTCGGGTGACGATGGTGCCATAGTCCACGCCAGCCCAGACCACGTTGCCTGCAGCGAGGTGAGGCTCGTACTCCTCGCGCTCCTCGGCCGTGCATGCCGCGGCGTCGAGATCCGCGCGGGAGGCGAAGCGCTGGACCTGCTGGCGCTCGAGATCCCCGTACGGCATGGGGTGGCGGAGCACGGCCACCCGGTATCCCTGCCCGCGGAGATGGGTTCCGAGCCAGCGGGCGACCGGCGACTTGCCGCAGCCGGTGCGCACGGCGCAGACCGCGACGACCGGAACGGCAGCGGACAGCATCGTGCGGCTCGGTCCGAGACACAGGAAGTCCGCGCCGGCGGCCAGGGCACGCGAGGCGAGGTGCATGACCTGGGCATGCGAGACGTCGCTGTAGGCGAAGACCACGTGTGTCACCCGCTCGCGCCGACACAGCGCCTCCAGCTCCTCCTCGGGGACGATGGGAATCCCCTGCGGGTAGCGCGGGCCGGCGAGCGCGGGCGGATAGCGGCGGTTGGCGATGCCGGGAATCTGCGCGGCCGTGAACGCCACGACCGTCGTCTCGGGATCGTTGCGGTAGACGAGGTTGAAGTTGTGGAAATCGCGGCCTGCCGCGCCACAGATCACGACGCGCATGCCGCATCTCCTCCGGCCGCGATCGCGGCGGCACCGGCAGCTCCGCAGTGCGCTCCGTGGGGAAGAAAGCACGGGCGATGGCCGAAGCGCTCGGTGATGTCGGCCACTACGCTGCGGAGCGCGTCGTTGCCCTGCAGCGTCGAGCCGCAGTACACGATGGTCTCCATGGCCAGGCGCTGGGCATGGCTCCCGGCGATCAGTGCCACCGTTTCGCCGACCAGGCCCATGATGGCGCTCGCGAGGTCGGCCGGCGCAGTCGATTCGAGCTTCGCGAAATTCGCTGCGGACAGGTCCCGCAGGAGCGGCGCCTCCGCCGCGAGCGGGTAGACATCGCCCACGAGGAGGTCGACGCGACGGCGGTCGCCCAGGCGTGCCAGCGCGGCGAGTGCTGCGAAGGACGTCTCACCGAGGAGCAGCCGTCCGAGGCCCACCACGGTGCCGCCGCCGACCGCCGTCCCGCCGACCCGCTCCGCCCGCGACTGCTCGACGGCAAGCACCGAGGTGCCGGTCCCCAGAGAGACCACCAGACAGCGCGCCGGCAGCGGCACGCCATCGTGCCGGGCAACCACCTCGCTCCCTCGTCCCCACGCGGCGAACTCCCCCACCGCCTGCACCGGGACGCCAGCGATGTGTTTCCCCAGGGCGGGCGCGCCACCGCCGGTCGCGCCGATGCGAGCCGGCTGCCAGCCGGCCACCTGCGTCCGGATCGCCTCGAGCTCGGTGGAGGGAAAGGCCGCTGTCACGAGCGGTTCGCCGAGCCGCACCAGCTTGCACAGGGTGGCGCCGGCGTCGATGCCGACGACGGTCATGGGGGCATCCCCATCGCAGCGCGAATCGAGTGCAGCTCGGCCGTCCACCGGCCTGCCTGGTCCCGGACCACGAGCGGCGCTTCGACGACCGTCGCGGCGATCCCCTCTCTCGCGGCGGCCATGGCCCAGAGCGAGAAGAGGACGCGTTTCCCGGCGCGCGGCACGACGTCGCGTCGGCGGAGCAGCGCCAGGCCGCTGGCGCGCGCCGCGACCACCAGACGACGCGTCTGCGTCCTGGCCGCGCAGGTCACGAAGGTCCCGCCGGGGCCGAGCAGGTGCGCCGCGGCCTCGAGGTACGCCTCGATGCCCCCGCGCTGCTCGAGATGACAGGCCGCCACCTGCGGGCGGGGGCTCGCACAGGCCTCGCCCGGCACGAGGTAGGGAGGCGTGGCGGTGACCAGGTCGAAGCCCCCGCCGTCCGGAGTGACGGAGCGGTCGCGGAAATCCCCGTGGCACACGGTCACGCGGTCGGCGATACCGTTCCAGGCGAGCGACCGGCGGGCGAGATCCACGCTCGCTGCCTGCGCCTCGACGCCGAGGGCCTGGGCTGCAGGGAAGCGCCAGGCGAGCAGCATGAGGACACTGCCGATGCCGCAGCCGAGATCGAGCACCCGGCGCGGCGGCCGCCCGCGCCGCTGCTCGGCTGCGAACCAGGCCGTCAGCAGATCGTCGAGGGACCAGCGATGGCCGCGGAGCGGCTGCAGGATGCGCCAGTCGCCCGCGAGGTAGCAGAGATCCTCGCCAGCACGGGGCAGAAGCGCGGCGGCGTCCCGTGGCGTGGCCGGCGGTGGACCGGGCGCACGCCATCCGGCTGGCCGGCGCGGTGTCCGGACGATGCCCCCTGTTTCGATGGTCACGGCGATGGCGGTACGACGAGCGCACCAGGGTTCATCACGTTCGCGGGATCCAGGGCGCGTTTGAGCGCGAGCAGCACGGGGTAGGCGTTGCCGAGCTCGCGTGCGAGCCAGGGCACGCGCAGGCGGCCGATCCCGTGATGGTGCGCGATCGTGCCGCCGCGAGCGAGCGTCGCTTCCATGACGCGGCTCCACGCGTCGAGATACGATGTCTCGGCCCGGGAAAAATCCTCGGGTTTGAGCGCAAAGGTCACGTACAGGTTGGTGCCCTGCCCGTAACTGTGGGAGCTGTGGGCACTGGCCACGAGCATTCCTGGAACGTCCTGCAGCGCCGCGAGCACGTTGTGGTACAAGTGTGCGATCCGATCCCAGGTGGCGGCGATCTCGATCGTGTCCACGACGAGGCCGCGCTCGAAGAAGAAGTCCCAGGACGGCACCTCGTTCCGGTGTTCGAGCCAATGCGCCACGGGCGCAGGACCGACGACGGTGCCCTCCTCGGAGAGGCCAGTGACCGCATCGAGCTCGACGTCGACGAGCGTGGATGGCCCTTCGGAGACGACGAGCAAGAGGTGGGTGCCGGACGGCGCCCAGGCCGAGAAGGTGCGAGCCGTCTCCATGGCGTCGTAGAGTCGCAGCACCGGAGGACGCCAGCCGACGCGGACGATGCGCCGGATGGCCTCGAGTCCGGCGGCGAAGGTCGGAAAGGCGAAGCTGGCCAGCGCGCGGCGCTCGGGAAGCGGAAAGAGGCGCATGGTCACTTCGGTGACGATCCCGAGCGCGCCCTCGCTGCCGAGAAAGATCTCACGCAGCGACGGTCCCGTTGCCGACCGCGGAAAGGCGGGAATGCGGACGGGCTCGCCGTTCGGGAGGACGACTTCGAGCCCCAGGCAAAGATCTTCGATGTTGCCGTAGCGCGTCGAGAACTGCCCCGCGGAGCGCGTGGCCACCAGCCCTCCCATGGTCGCGCGTTCGATCGACTGGGGCCAGTGCGCGCTCGTGTATCCCCGCGCCTGCACCGCGCGCTCGTAGTCGCTTCCGAGCATCCCGGCCTGGACGACCGCCAGCAGCGAGGTCTCGTCGACGGAGAGCAGGCGGTTCATCTTGCGGAGATCGACCACGACGGCCCCTGGGGGAGGCATCGCGCCTCCGAGCACCCCCGATCCACCCCCGTACGGCACGACGGCGGCCCCGTGCTGCTGGCAGAGGCGGACGGCCGCGGCGACTTCCGCCGTGTCGTGCGGCTGGACCACGCACGCCGGCGGCGGCCCGAGTCGCCCCTCGCGTGCCCGCAGGTGTGCGAGCACCCAGTAGTCGAGGCGATGGGCCTCGACCGTTGCCTGATCGGTGGCCACACGATCCTGCCCGAGCAGCGATGCCAGCGCCGCTGCGATGTCGTTCATACGAAGCTCCGCAGGCTCGCCGCCAGCTGGCGGTAGCCGTCGATTTCGGCCGCGGTGTGCGCGGCGGTCCATCCCAGATGGTGGGCCGCGAGTGTGGCCACGGCGTCCAGGCCCCCGAGCCCCTGGTGACGATCGAAGGTGAGCAATCGAAGCCGCCGCTCGAGAAGATCGACCAGGGTCATGGCCATCTCGGTTTCGAGCACGTGCTCGACCTCGGCGCGAAGCACGCCGGGGAGACCCGGAATGACCTCGCCTGACGCCCCGCCCTGAGAGGCTCGGTCGGCGATGGCCTCTGCCACCGCGCCGTGCAGGCGGAGAAGGCGCGCGGCCCCGCAGCGGCCGATGCCCGGGAGGCGTGCCTCCAGAGTCGCCGGGGACGGGAGTGCCCGCTCGCCGCCGGGCAAGGGGATCTCGGCCGTGCGGCACGGCGAAGTGCGCCGGCCAAGGCGCTCGACGACGAGATCGACGACCCGCTCGGCCATGCGCCGATAGGTCGTGAGCTTGCCGCCAGCGATGGAGACGAGACCGCTCGCCGGGTCCACCATGATCTCGTCCTTGCGGGAGATCTCCGATGGGGCCTTGCCTGGCTCCGCGAGCAGCGGACGAAGACCAGCCCAGGCGCCGAGGACGTCGCGCAGCTCGAGCGGCTGCGTGGCGAAGGTGCGGTTCGCGGCTTCCAGCAGGTACGCCGCATCGGCGGCCACGATCGCGGGCTCGCGCTCGGGTGCGGGCACGAAGGTGTCGGTGGTGCCGAGGTAGGTCATCCCATCGCGGGGGATGGCGAAGACGCTGCGTCGATCTCGCGCAGTCATCACGACCGCGTGGCGCAGCGGCAGGCGCTGGTGATCGACGACGAGGTGAATACCCTTGGTGAGCTGGAGCTCTCGTGGGCCACGCACGCTGGCGCGTCGCCAGATCTCCTGGACCCACGGCCCCGCGGCATTCACGATCACGCGCGCTCGGCAGCGCAACGTGTCGCCCGAGAGCGTGTCCCGAACCGTTGCCTCGCCCTCCCGGATGGCCTCGACCTCGGCATGGTTGGCCACCAGAGCGCCGGCCGCCGCCGCAGCCGCGACGTTGGCGATGACCAGGCGCGCGTCGTCGGTCAAATACTCGATGAAGGCGGCGGCTCCGTACAGCCCCTGCGCGGCGAGGAGCGGCTCGGCGGCCAGCGCCTCCTCGCGGTTCCACATGGCGTAATGCTCGCCTGGCGGGACGGTCGTGAGGCGCTCGAAGGTCCACAGGCCCGCCCGAAGCTTGAGATGCGTCGCCCGCCCAGACGTGGGAATGACCATGCGCAGAGGGTCGGCGAGATGCGGGGCAAGCCGTCGCAGCACCTGCCGTTCACCGGCGGCTTCACGAACCAGCGCAACGTCTCCGTGCTGCAGGTAGCGCACGCCACCATGGATGAGCTTCGAGCTGCGGCTCGAGGTTCCGGCCGCGAAATCCTCGGCCTCGAGCAGCGCGACCCGGAGATCGCGGAGGGCCGCGTCCCGTGCGATGCCGGCGCCGGTGATGCCCCCGCCGATGACGAGTAGATCGAGGGCCGTCTCGGGGAGGGTGCGGAGGGCCTGGTACCGGGCCGCGGGTGACAGCGCGGCCATACCCGCCGCCCTCTTGCTGCTCAGCGCGCGGCGCCGAGCTCGACGAGAATCGCGTGGGCCTCGTCGATCTTGTCGGCGCGGCCCTGCTCGCGGGCGATCTGCAAGGCGCGTGTCGCGTACGCGAGCGCCTCCGCGCGATCCCCGGCGTCGAGTCGACACCGCGCCAGCGTAAGCCGCGTGCTCACTGCCCGCGGGTCGAGCTCGAGCACCCGACGCAACATGGCCTCTCCCCGCTCGACATCGCCACCAAGCATGCGTGGCAGGCGAACCAGCAAGGTGCCCTTCGTGGCCAGTGCATCGTCGTGATCGGGGTCGAGCTCGAGCGTGCGATCGATCTCGTTGAGCAGGCGACGGAGCTGGAAGATCGAGGTGATCTTCTCCCCGTCGACGCGCAGGGCCTCGCCGAGATTGCAGACGATGCCAAAGTGCGCGCTGGGGAGCGCGTCGTCGAGCGCGATGGCCTGCTCGGCGAGCCGCTGGCCGCGCTCGAAATGCGCCAACCGATCCCGGCGATCGGTTGCCGTCCGCCCCTGCATGCATTCGTCGAGCGCCTGCTGGGCGAGGCTGGCCGCGTCGGTCGCCGCGGCGGCCCGAATCCATGCGGGGCATAGGAGGAACGACAGGCTCAGGCCGAAGGCGGCAAGTGATCGGACCGTCACGAGCCCGTCATGATGCTCGGACCCCCTGCAGCTGTCAATCGGGCCGGGACACGGGGATCTAGAAGCCCAGCTTCTCGAGCTGCGCGTCGTCGAAACCGAAGAAATGCGCCAGCTCGTGCACCACCGTGCGCGTAATCTCCCGGCGCAGTGCCGCGGAGGTGCGGAAATCCCGCACCAGGGGACGGCGAAAGATGGTGATCCGGTCGGGCGGCGCGCCGGCGAAATCGTGCGGCCGCTCGGGAAGCGGCACGCCCTGGTAGAGGCCGTAGAGTGTGTCCGACCGGGGGTCCAACCCCGCGTCCAGGAGATCGTCTGCCGACGGTTCTTCGGCCACGACGATGGCCACGTCGCGCAGGTAGGGCTGGAACTCCGCCGGGACAGCGTCGATCGCCTCGGCGACGAGATCCCTGAACGCGGACGGATCGGACACCGCAGGATCCCTTCGGCCCATCGCGAACCGAAACCTGATGCAGAGGAGACGCCGAGGTCAACAGCGCTGCGAGCGCTCCCCCCTGGCAAGGACGTGCCGCTGCGTTTCAAACCTGTCGCTGCGTTGCAGAGTGGACGCTGCGTCATGCCCTCGACGCTGGTTCGACCATGGCTGCCCCGGGCACATCCCTTGCTGCCTCCGCCATCCGATGGGGTTCTTCCGCAAGCTGCGTCGGGTGCGACCAGGAGACGATCCATCGACGGGCGACGCAGGCGCTGACCTCGAGGAGGACGGGGGGATGACCCAGCGGGGGGGAAGCACCTTGGTGAGCCGGCTCGCGGAGATCGCGAGCGCCGGCGGGGCCCCCGAGGAGGCGTTCGAGCCAGCCATCGAAGCGTTGCTGGAGGGGACCGGCGCGACGGCGGGCGCGATCTGTCTCTACGACGTGCGCCATGGCGTGCTGCGGCTCACAGCCGAGCGAGGGTTGTCCGACGAAGGGTGCCGCCGGCTCCGGGCTGTCCGGCGAGGAGATCCGGCATGCTGGGACATGCCCTTGCACGGGCTGCTCAACCGGCGCGCGTATCTGATCGAGAGCGCGGCGCACAACCGGTATGTGCCACCGCTCATCGAGGCCATGAGCTACACCCGCACGGTGGCCTGCGTGCCGATCATCGCGGACGGGGCACCGCTTGGAAGCCTGGTGCTGGTAGCGGCCGGGGCCCGCTCGTTCTCCGAACGCGACGTCCGCCAGCTGTGGAAACCGTTGCGCGAGCTGGCGCGCCTCATCGAAGCGGTGCGCCGGCAGGCGGGAGTGTGCGGGCCAGTGTCGCTCGACGGCTCGATCCCGCGCCGCAGCGTGATGGCGGTGGACGTGATCGCCCTCAGCGCGGAGCGCGATCGGCTGCGCGAGGAGCGGGATGCGCTCGCGGCCGAGCTGGCGCAGGTTCGCCAGACCATGGCGGACGCGCTCGACGCGGCTGCCGCCGCGCAACGGGCGCAGGTCGAGCGCGAAGCGGCACTGGCCGAGGCCCGAGCCGAAGCGGAGCGGGCGGTCGAGCGCGGCATGGCCGAGCTGGAGCGACTCCGGCGCGAGAGCGCCGAGCAGGCCCAGGCCGCGGAGCGGCACGCACGGGAGCAGACGGCGTTGATCCAGCGACTCGAGCAGCGCCTCGGGGAAGTGGAGTCCGCGCTCGCGGCCGAGCGCGAGCGTGAGACAGCGCTCGCTGCGCGGATCGCCGAGCTTGTGCACGCCCAGGAGGTCGCCGCCGCCCGGGAGGCGGTGCTGCGGGCGGATCTCGAGGCCGCGCGAAACGAGCAGCATGCGGTGCGCGATGCGACACTGGCCGAGACCGAAGCGGCCTTGCGCCACGCCGAGGCGAGCCGTGCCACCGTGGAGGCCCAGGCGGAAGCGACGCGGCAGGAGCTCGCCGCGAGTCAGGAGCGGGTTTCCGCGCTGGAGGCCGAGCTCGCCCGGGCCCTGGCCGCGCGCAGCGAGGCCGAGCAGCGCCTGGCCGAGACCGTGGCCGAGCGCGACCGCCTCGTCGTGCGCATCGGCGAGCTCGAGGCGGCGCTGGCCACGGCGCAGCAGGAGCTGTCGGCGCTGCGGAGCGAGCTGAACGCCATCCGGCTCGAACGCGATGGTTTGCGGGCCGAGATGGCCGCAGCGAATGCCGAGCGCGAGTCCCTGCGAGCGCAGATTGCGGCCCTCGCACCACCGGAACCGCTGCCCCTCGAGGACGGCGAGGTCGCCGACGAATCGGTGAAGGTGATCGCCGTCGATTCGGGCGGCGAGGACGAGGCCCCGGCGGCGGTGGGCGACCCGGATGCGCCGCTCGTCGTGGTCCTGGACGCGCCTGGCGCCCCGCCGATCGAGCCCCTGCCCGGGCATCGGCTCGTCCAGCTGCCGGCCGATGCCACGACCGCCGAGCGCATCCGTCAGCTGGCGCCGGCACGGGTCGTCGTCAATCTAGCAGCCCCGAATGCTCTCCCGGCGATGCTCGCACTGCGCGCCGCAGGCTGTACCGCGCAATTCTGGGGATGCATCGCCGATGCGTCTCGCTCGCGCGCCATCCCGATCGGTCGCGTCGAACCGACCGTGGCGCCGCTTGACCCGGACGCCGTGATCGAGGCGCTCGGGCCGTACGCAGCGCAGAATGCGCGCATCGTCACCACCGGGAGCGATGTCGACGCGCTCATGAGCTTGCGGCAGGCGTTGTCGCGGCGGCGCGCGTCGGTCTCGATGGCCTGGGACGGCAAACAGGCCGCAGAGGTGCTCGCGGTGGCCAAGCCGGTGGCGGTCGTGGTCGACCTCGATCTGCCGCGACGGGACGGCTACGCGGTCGTTGCGCATCTGGCCTCGGTGGATCCGATACCCTTCGCCGTCCTGCTCGGCGGGAACGAGGATGCTCCGGCTGCGCTGACGGCGCAGCTCGCCGATGCACGCCATGCGGGACGACTGACCGATTTCGCGACGGCGCTGGCGGAGCTCGCCTCGCGGCCCGAGCCGGTGATCAGCACCGCTGGAACACAAGCACGGAAGCTCCGGTTTCTGCACGGGACTGGACGATGAGCGGCGGCGCGAATATCCGTTGACAGCCGGCCGGTCCCTGTGCGAGCCGTCAAAGAGCATGGCTCGCACTCGGTCGATCCTCGGTGGACTCCTTGTCGTGTTGCTGGCGGGGCCCGCGGCCGCAGCGCTCCGGGCGCCGGTGACCCTCAGCCTCGACGACGGGACGCAGGTGGAGGTCCAGCCCGGCGCCGCCTTCGCGTTGCGCAGCGCTGGGGGCCATCCGCTGCTGGCGACCGCGCCGACCGCCGCTCCCACTGTTCGCTGGTTCACCGAAACGGCGACACAGTTGGTCGGGCAGTTCGTCTTCGCTCGCCAGGGCGTCGGCGAGGCATCGCTGAGCACGGTGCGCTCGGCGCGTTTCGCGCGCGGGATCGTGCGGGTCAAGCTTTCGGGCGCGGGCGGACCGTCCGGGCGCCGCAAGCGCGCGCTGCTCTCGATCCAGCCCGAGGTCCCGGGGGCGATCACGCGGATCGAGCTTGCACTGCGGCCGCGGCCGGTGATCGCGCCGAGCGCTTTCGCGCTGCCGGTGCGCTGCGATCCCGAGGCGACCTTTCATGGCTTCGGCGAGCAATACTCGGCCACCGACCAGCGGGGCGAGGCGTTCTCGCTCTTCGTCAGCGAGCAGGGCATCGGCCGCGATCCGAACTTGCCGCCGATCCCGCTGAACGGCGGCAAGCATACGACGTACTTTCCCATGCCCTACTGGTTGGACGCGCGCGGATTCGGCGTGCTGGTGATGACGGATCGACGCGTCGACGTCGACCTCTGCCGCAGCGACCCGCAGGTCGCGTGGGTCGAAGCGGTCTCCAGCGATCCCTTGCGTCTGCTCGTCTTTCACGGGCCCCGTCCCCTCGATGTCATCCGACAGCTCGGCGACGTGGTCGGTCGTCCGAAGCCGCCGCCTCCATGGGCGTATCGACTGTGGATGAGCGCACAGGGTGGCCGGGCAGCGGTAGAGGCGAAGGTCGCCGCGCTGCAGGCAGCGGATGTGCCGGTCGGCGTCATCTGGAGCCAGGACTGGACGGGCGTCCGCGTCAATTTCGACGGGGGGCTGGGCGTGCAGTACCGCTGGACCGCCGACGACGCCCACTACCCCGACCTTGCCGGCTTCATCGCCAACCTCCATGCCCAGGGCCTGCGCTTTCTCGGCTACGCGAATCCCTTCGTTCCTCAGGACCTGGGGCACTGGCCCGTCATGGACGCGCAGGGGTTGTTGCTTCGCAAGCCCGGGGGCGGCTCCTACGCGTTCTTGTCGCCGCGCGGTCTTGCCGGCCACCCCGATCTCAGCCTGCCGGCGGCGCGCGACTACGTGAAGGGGTTCCTGCGCGCGATGGCCGTCGACTACGGCATGGACGGCTGGATGAGCGACTTCGGCGAGTGGGCGCCCATCGATGCGGTCTGGGCGGATGGCCGGGACCCCGTCGCAGGGCACAATACCTACCCCATCGAATGGCACCGCCTGTGGCGCGAGGTGCTCGACGAAGTGCATCCGGACGGCGACTACGTCGTGTTCGCCCGCTCGGGGTGGACGGGCGTGCAGCGGGTCGCGATGATCCACTGGGCAGGTGACCAGGAAACCGACTGGAGCACCACCGACGGCCTTCCGACGGTGGTGCCGGCCCTGCTGACGCTGGGACTCTCGGGTCAGCCCTGGGTGACACACGATATCGCCGGCTTCAGCGGGACGATCGCGCCCCCGAGCACCAAGGAGCTCTTCCAACGCTGGACCGAGCTGGGGGCATTCACGCCCATCATGCGGACCCACGACGGGGCCGACCGGAACAACAACTGGCGCTGGGATGGAGATGCGGAGACGACCGAGCATTTTCGGCGCTTCGCGCGCATTCACGATGCGCTCGCCCCGGAGATCCAGGCCCTCGCGGCCGAGGCGGCTGTCACCTCGGCACCGATTCTGCGCCACCTGATGCTGGTCTTCCCTGACGATGTGCCGAGCCGCGCAGTGCACGACCAGTTCATGCTCGGCAACGACCTGCTGGTGGCCCCGGTGGTCACCGAGGGGGCGACCACGCGGACCCTCTATCTGCCGCCGGGCGAGTGGTACGACGTGTGGACGGGAACGAGCCATGTCGGTCCCGCGACGGTGACGGTGCCCGCGCCCATCGGACGTCCACCCGTCTTCTCGCGGGGAACGGATCGCAGCGATCTGCGGGCCATCGAGTGAGGCTGCCGGCCTCGACTCGATGGCCCGCCTGCGCTAGTCCACGCTCGCGATGCATCCTCGGCCCGTCATCGGGCTCACCGGTGGAATCGGCGCCGGGAAAAGCACGGTCGCCAGCATGCTCGCGGGCCTTGGCGCGACGGTCATCGATGCGGACCGCATCGGCCACGACGTCTACCGACCGGGCACGCGCGGGTTTCAGCAGGTGGTCGAGGCGTTCGGCCCGACGATCGTCGCTCCCGACGGGACCATCGATCGGCGTGCGCTCGGCGCGATCGTTTTCGCCGATCGTGCGGCGCTCGCGCGCCTCAACGCGATCGTGCATCCACTCATTGCTCAAGAAATCGCCAGTCGAGTGACGGCGGCCCAGGCCGCGCCGGAGCGGACGCCGATCGTCGTCGAGGCGGCCATCATGCTCGAAGCCGGCTGGCGATTCTGCGACGAGATCTGGGCCGTGCTTGTCGAGCCCGCGACCGCGGTCGCGCGGGTGACTGCCTCGCGAAGCCTGACAGCCGACGAGGTGGAACGGCGGATCGCCGCCCAGATGTCCAACGAGCAGCGTCGACGGCTGGCGACGCGGGTCATCGAGAACGATGGCTCGCTCGAGGAGCTGCGCGCTCGGGTAGAGGCCGCATGGCGGGCGGTCGTGCGGGACTGAGCGCGGTCGCTCTGCTCGTGCTGCCGCTCGCGGCGGGAGGGGCATTGGCCTGCGAAGCGGAACGATGGAGGACCGGGCTCGCGGCGGGGCTTCGCGACGGTGTGCTCGCCATCGTCGACGTCGGGCCAGATACCCCCGCCGCTCGAGCGGGGTTCCGCGCGGGCGACACCGTCGTACAGATCAACGCGGTTCTGCCGCGCTCGTGTCGCCAGTGGGATCGGGCGGTGCTCGAGGCACGAGACCAGCACAAGGCGGTGCTCGTGCTCGTGCGGCGCGAGGGGCAGGAGCTCCCGCTCGCATTGGGGGCTGCGATCTGGGATCTGCCCGGCGAGGAGCGCCCGGCGATGGCGGTCACCCGAGCGGGCGAGAACGCGGACGAGCGGCGTCGAGCGTCCTCGCCCGTGGCGCCAGCCCAGCCCCTGCCGCCGGAGACTCCGATATCGATCGACGATGTGCTGGCGGCGATGGCGGACCTGCCAAGTGGCGAGGAACCGCGGACGGATCTCGCCGCCTACCAGGAGGCGGTCGGTCGCGCCCGACAGCTCGTCGCGACCCTGCACGTGCGGGCCATGGCGTCGCCGGAGGTGCTGAGATCGCTCCAGGCCGCCCTCCGACATTACGAGGCAGCGATCGTGGCCTGGGAGGCCATGGAAGGCCCGCGCATGCAGGAGCGGCGAAGCCGCCGTCTGCCTGTTCCCGAGAGCCGTGCAGTGCCCTATTTCGCCGACTCGCCGGTGGCATCGCTTCTGGAGGAGTTCGATTTCCTCGGCACCACGGTGGCGCGGGAGCCCGGGAGCGGCCCGCTCGGCGTCGAATCGGCAGGGGCGTGGCGTCCCGCATGGGCGCGGCTCCTGCTGTGGGAGCGAGGCGCACGGGCGGTCGCCGCCGTGCGCGCCAGGCTGGGGGCTCCTCGGTGATCGCGGTACGGCTCAGCCCGCGCGAGCCAGCGCATCGCGCAGGGAGGCGTGGAGGGCTGGAGTGCCGCAGGCGAGGATCCCGGGGATCGTCGGCGGCCAGGCGTTGAAGCGCACCGGCGCGCCGTCCCAGGTCGTGACCACGCCCCCCGTGGCATGAATGAGGGCCGTGCCGGCTGCCACGTCCCACTCCGCCTTCGGCCCGCAGCTCCAGTGCGCATCCCCTCGTCCCGCGGCCACCAGCGCCAAGGTGTAAGCAGCGGCCCCGATCGATCGCACCTGCATCTGGCTGCCCGCGGTCTGGCGCCACGCGCGTTCCGCCCGGGCTCCGCGGCCGAGGAGCGCGATCGCTCCGGACAGCCCCTGAGGGCATCGAGGCTGGAGTGGCGTGCCATCGAGCGTCGCCCCGAGGCCCACGGCGCCGAGGTAGAGCTCGCCGACGGCAGGGGCGTAGATGCCGCCAGCGACGGCGATGCCGTCCACGACGAGACCCACCGAGATGCACCATTCCGGGAGACCGGCGAGGAATTCCCGGGTGCCGTCGAGCGGATCGACGACCCAGACGCGCCGGCAGCCGAGTCGCTGCCTGTCGTCCGGGGTCTCCTCCGAGAGCCAGCCTTCGCCCGGCACGGGGAGCGCGCGCCGCAGCGCCTCGTCGGCGGCCAGGTCCGCTTCGGTCACCGGGCTGCCATCGCCTTTGCGCCGGACCGCCATCTGCTCGGGCCGAAATCGGGCGAGCACCCCGGCAGCAAGATGAAGGGCCTGGCGGATGCGATCCAGGTCCTGGCGACGTTCACAGGTGTCGGTCACGGGTAGCCGCCCCAGACTGACGCGCCGGGACCCCGGCAGCAACCGCGGCCTTCGTGGCCACCCGCTCTGGCCCGTGCGTCCCCGAGCGGTTGCTGCTAGAAAACCCCGGTGTGCGGCCGGGATTCCCCGAGACGCCACGTGCGACGAGAGCCGTACAGGTCGGTGCGCTCGCCCTCGGCATCGCGGTCCTGAGCCTGGCGACCGTCACCACCCTTTCCAGCATCGAGTGGGTCGGGCGGCCGTTTCCTGGCTTTCTGCTCCTACCGAACCGTGTCGTGGCCTCTATCGGTCTCGCTGGCTGGCCTGGGGGGCCGGAACTCTACCAGCGTGAAGTCGTCGCCGTCGATGGCAAGCCCGTGGCGACCACGACAGAGGCCTACGACGCCATCGCCTCGTGCGTCCCGGGAACTCCGGTGCGCTGGCGTTTGCGGACCGCCTGGGACGAGATCGAGGTCGTCGTGCCCTGCGTGCGCTTCGGCTGGCGCGACTGGTGCCTGTTGTTCGGAGCCTACCTCCTGAACAGCGCGGTGTACCTGGGCTCGGGCCTGGTGACCTGGGTGCTGCGCAGCCGGGCGGCGATGGCGCGGACGCTCCTGCTCTTCGGCACCACCTGTGCCGTGTGGATGGTGACGGCGATGGACCTGTACGGTCCGGCGATTTTCTACCGGCTGCACATCCTGGGCGAGTCGTTCTTCCCGGCGACGGGGTTCCATCTCGCCTTGCTCTTTCCCGCCCCGCACCGGTTCGCGCGATTCGCGTGGGTAGGCTACGTGGCTGCCGTCGTCCTGGCTGGGGCCTACGAGTGGGTGGCCTTCGATCCCCCCGCCTACACGCTCGTCCACAACATCGCCACCTTCTGGCTCGGCTGCGCGGCGGTGTTTTTCGGCTGGCGGCTGGTGCTCGAATGGTGGCGAGGCCGCGAGGGCCTGGCCCGACAGCGGATTCGGGTCATGACCCTCGGAACGCTTTTCGGCTTCGCCTTCCCTGGCGGAGTGTTTCTGGCCTCGGCGCTCTCGGGCGGCGGAGTTCCGGTCAACACCGGCGCGTTCACCGGCTTCCTGTTCGCTGCCGCGCTCGCCTACGCCATCGTGAAGCACGATCTCTTCGAGATCGACGCCATGGTGAAGCGCGGTGCCTACTACCTGCTGCTGACGGGCGCGGTCGGTGCCTCGTACATTACCGCGGTCGTCCTCTTCAATCTGGCGCTGCCTGGTACAGTCGCCGATTCGCCGGCCTTCCCCGTCGCCTTCACCCTCGCCGTCCTGCTCGTGTTCAACCCGCTGCGGACGCGTCTGCAAACCTTCGTCGATCGCGTGTTCTTCCGCACGACCTACGACGGCGCGCGCGTACTAGAGGCGGTGGGAAGCGACCTGTCCTCGGCGCTCACGCGAGAGCAGGTCGCCGCGCTGGTGCGCGGGGGTATCGAGCGGGCGGTCCCGAATGCGGGCACGCGGCTCTTCGCCGGACGGCCCGGCGACCGAGTGCTGCGCGAGATCGGGGGCGCCGCCGTACTGCCGGCTGCCCTGCAGGCGCCGCTCGCCGGTGGGCGGATGCTGACGGCGTTCGATCCTCCGGAGAGCCACGCCAATCTCGAGGCGCTCGAGGCGACGCGACGGGGCCTGGCCGAAATCGGCGCCGAGGTCGCGGTCCCCTTGCTCTGGCGGGGGACGCTGGTGGGGGCGCTCACCGTCGGCCCGAAACGCTCGGGTTTGTTCTACACGGCGGGGGATGCCGCGTTTCTCCGAGCGCTGGCGCACCAGACGGCGATCGCGCTGGAAAACGCCGAAGCCTACGAAGCGCTCGTGGCGCTGAACGCCAGTCTGGAGCAACGCGTGCTCGAGCGCACCCGCGAGCTCGAGGCCTCGAACCGGGAGCTCGCGTCGGCCCTGCGCGAGCTCGAGCAGGCTCACGTCCAGCTCGTCCAATCCGAGAAGATGGCATCTCTCGGTCGCCTGGTGGCCGGCGTCGCCCACGAGATCAACAACCCGGTGAGCTTCATTGCCAGCACCGTCGCCCCGCTCCGCCGTCGCCTCGCCCGCGCGGCGGCAGCCGTCGGCCCCGAAGGCGAGCAGGCCCTGCGCGAGGCCTCCGAGCTCATCGATCTCATGGCACGCGGCGCGGAGCGGACTGCCGCCATTGTCAAGGATCTGCGAACCTTTTCGCGCCTCGGCGAGGCCGTACGGAAGCCCGTGGATCTCGAAGAAGGCCTCGAGGTGTCGCTGCGCCTGCTCGGCACGCGGCTGGGCGAACAGGTCGTGGTGGAGCGGGCCTACGGCAGGGTGCCGCCGATCGAGGGCGATCCGGGGCAGCTCAACCAGGTGTTCATGAACCTGCTGGGGAACGCGGCGGACGCCGTGGGCGCGCGCGGGACCATTCGTGTCGCCACCTGGCTCGAGGGCGAGGAGGCCGTGGTCGAGGTTCGTGACAGCGGCCGCGGGATGCCGCCCGAGGTGCTCGGTCGGATCTTCGAGCCCTTCTTCACGACGAAGGACGTGGGCCAGGGAACGGGCCTCGGCCTGGCCATCAGTCACGGGATCGTCACCGCGCACGGCGGACGAATCGAGGTGGAGAGCCAGCCAGGCGCAGGCACCACCTTTCGTGTCCGGCTCCCGCTGCAGGCGGCGAGCCTTGACTCCGCCGCACGCGCGAGCGGATAGGAGGCCGGCGTGGATCTCGACGTGCGCAGCCATGCGGTGCTCGTGGTCGACGACGAGCCGGATATTCTGCGCACCTTCGAGCTCAGTTACGGCGACGAGCTCACCATCCTGACAGCCGCGAGCGGCCCCGATGGTCTGGCGGTGCTCCAGGCGCGGGAAGTCGCGGTCATCGTGGCGGATCAACGGATGCCGGGGATGAGCGGTACCGAGTTTCTCGAGCGCTCGATGACCCTCCAACCCGAGGCTGTCCGCATCATCCTCACCGGGTACACCGACATCGAGGCGCTGGTGCGCGCCGTGAATGCCAGCCACGTGTGGCGCTACGTTGCCAAGCCCTGGGACAGCGAAGAGCTGCGGCTCGCGCTGCTCCGCGCGATCGAGGTGTTCCATCTCAAGCGCGAGAACCAGCGGCTCGTGGAGGCGCTGCGCCAGGCGAACGCGCGCCTCGTTGCCGAGAACACCTACCTGCGAACGGTGGCCGAACCTCCGAGCGAGATCGTGGGCCAGAGCCCTGCGGTTCGCCGGCTTCTCGAGCTCGTGGCCCGTGTGGCGCCGACGCGAAGCACGGTGTTGATCGAGGGCGAGACGGGAACGGGGAAGGAGCTGGTGGCGCGGGCCATCCACGCCGCGAGCCAGCGCCGCGAGCGTCTGTTCGTGGCCGTCAATTGCGCGGCGCTCTCGGAGGGCATCCTCGAGAGCGAGCTCTTCGGTCACCGCAAGGGGGCGTTCACTGGCGCGCTCTCGGATCGTAAGGGACTCTTCGAGGTCGCCGACGGCGGTACGATCTTCCTCGACGAGGTGTCGGAAACTTCCGGGGCCTTGCAGGCGAAGCTCCTGCGCGTCCTGCAGGAGGGCGAGGTCCGTCCCGTCGGCGACATGCGCTCGCGGCGCGTCGATGTCCGGGTGATCGCCGCCACGAACCGTCGTCTGGCCGACGAGGTGGCCGCCGGGCGCTTTCGAAGCGATCTGTACTACCGGCTCTGTGTCTTCCCGATCGCCGTGCCGCCCCTGCGCGCACGACGCGAGGACATCCCGCTCCTCGCCCGCCACTTCCTGCGTCGGCTGAGCGCGGAGCTGGGAAAGCCCGTGGGCGATCTCACGGCCGATGCGCTCGAGGCGTTGATGCACCACGCCTTCCCGGGCAACGTGCGCGAGCTCCGCAACGAGCTCGAGCGGGCCATCCTTCTGGCCGAGCCTGGCGCCCCCATCGGCGAGGAGCTGCTTTCCGACACGCTCCAGGCCCGGGTCGAGGGCAACGGCGAAGGGAGCGGCCTCCAGAAGCGGACCGAGGAGTTCGAGCGGCAGCAGCTCCTGGCGGCGCTGGAACGCCACCATGGCGTCAAGATGCGCGTCGCCGAGGAGATGGGGATGACTTACCGCGGCCTGATGAAGAAGCTGCGGCGGCTCGGCCTCTGAGCCTGCTCAGGTGCCGGTTCGTCGCATCGACGCGCTGGCTGCTGGCAGCCGTACGCGGAAGCACGTCCCCCGGCCCACTGTGCTCTCGACCGTGATCTCCCCGGCATGCTCGACGACCATCTGGTGGACCAGCGCCAGACCGAGGCCGGTACCGGACTCTTTGGTGCTGAAGAAGGGCTCGAAGATACTGTCGAGCTGCTCCGGTGGGATGCCCGATCCCTCGTCGCGGACGGAGAGAAGCACGTCCCCGCTCTGCCCCGAGGCTGCCTGTACCCTGACCGTCGAGTGGGGGGGGCTGGCATCGAGGGCGTTGAGGATCAAGTTCAAGGCGATCTGCTTGATCTGGTCCGGGTCGGCCCACACCGCCGGCAGGCCCGAGCCCAGCTCGGCGACAAGGGTCACCTGCCGTTTCTCCGCCGAGGAGTGCATCAGGCGGATGACGGGCTCGAGGGTCGGTCCGAGCTCGACGAGCTCGCGGGCCGTTCGCGACGACTTGCCCAGCGCGAGCAGGTCGGTGATCAGATCCGTCACCCGTCGCAGCTCGCTCAGGCTGAGCTCGCGGAATGTTCGCACGAAGTCGGCGTCGTGCGCCCGCTGCGGGAGGAGGTCGAGGAAGGTCTTCACGGCGACCAGCGGGTTGCGAATCTCGTGCGCGATGCCTGCCGCGAGCATGCCGAGCGAGGACAGGCGCGTGGCACGCTGCAGCACGGCCTCGGAGCGCCGGAGCTCGCGCGAGAGCCGGGCGTTCGACAGCGCCACGCCGGCTGAGGCTGCCACAGTTTCGAGCAGCGACAGATCTTCCGCCGAGACCAGGCGGAGGTCACGGTTCTCGCCGAGCAGTACCAGGCCAGCGAGGCGGTCGCTGGCGCGCAGCGGCACCACCACGGCCCAGCCGCAGCCGCGCAGCGATGCTGCCGCCGCCGGGGAGCGGATCGCAAGCTCCTCGATCAGCACTGGCGCCCGATAGGCCTCGAGGGCCGCGACGTGCTCGGCCTTCAGATCGATGGCCTCGCCCGGAGGAAAGACGAGCTCGACGCGCTGCGTTTGTTCGTCGCGCGAGAACACCGCACAGGCATCGAGGCCGAGGATATCGCCGAGTGCGGCACCAAGGCGCTCGAGGAGCTTTCGTTCGTCGAGCTCGTGGACGACTGCCCTGGCCAGGTCGCCGAGGCGCCGCCGCGAATCCCAGCGCTCCGCGAAGAAGATCCGCTGCACCCGCGTCTCGATGCCGCGCTGAAGCGCGGGCACGACGATGGCCGCCGCCAGCGCCAGCAGCGCGGCGGCCGCGGCGATGGGAACGATCTGGCCCGCCCCGAGGTGTCGGGCGAGGAGGGCGATGGCGATCGCTCCGGGTGCGATGACCAGCGAGGCAGCCAGGGTGAAGCCGATCGCCTTCCGGACCACCCAGTCGAGGTCCATGAAACGGTGGCGGACGATCGCGTAGGCCACGATGGAGAGGAAGGCGACATTGCCGAGGCTGCCGAGCGGGTAGCTGTCGATGCCGTAGAGCCCGAGCAGGTTGGTGACGATGAACGGCACCTGCACCGCGCCCGCGAGGAACCAGCAGCCGATCTGCGCCCGCTGCCGCGCCGACGCGGGATGGCGCCAGCGACGCCACATGAGGACCAGGCTCAGGATCGGGTACGTGACAACGAAGATACTCAATACAGCATAGAGGGGTGTGGGTTCGGGATACCATCCCCAGCGGTGCGGGGTAACCCTTTCCACGAGGTAGCCCCCCAGGTTCAGGCCAGCGAGCAAGAAGCCGAGGAGGTAGCCGCTGCGCAGGAGAAGGCGCCACACCGCGGAACGGTATCCGGCCAGGACGAGGCAGAAGTGGAAGCTCGTAACTGGGCCGAGGCAGATCCCCGTGCGAGCGAGCCGACTCAGCCATTCCGCTCGCGTGGGATCCTGCACACCGTGCAGGGCGGCAAGCGACAGGTTCCACCCGGCGATGGACACGCTCATGGCAGCGAAGGTCCATGCCGCCCGCTCCCAGCGGGAGCGCAGGAGCACGCCCACCCCGATCAGCAGGTCCGCCAGGGCCGCCGCCAGGGGAAGCACCCAGTCGTAGCCGCCCATCACCGCCCCGCGGATGATTGTCGGCAACACCGGCGGCAGTCACAAGCCAGAGCGCGGCCGAGGTCGTACCGCCACGGGGGTGCTCTGGAACTGTCCTGGTCCGGCTGCGGGGCTTCCTGGGAACGCCCGTTCCCGGGTCGCTGCGGAGAATCCGCGTGGGCGCGAGCCGTGGCGGAGGGCATGGCGCTTGCTCCAGCAGGCCTCCGGAGGTGGCTATCACGATGAAGGCTATCGAGACCGTTCTCCCCGAGCCCGCCCAAGACGACTTCCTCACCGGCCTGCTGCGCGGCCATCGCTTTCGACTCTGCCGGAGCACCGATGACGTTCGCGCCATGGTGGAGGTACGCCGGCAGGTGTACGTGGATGGCAACGGCTACAACGTCCCGATCCCCGATGCGTATGACGCACGGTCCTGGCATGTTCTGGCTGAGGACGTGGAGCGGGGCGTGGCCTGCGGCAGCGTGCGTATCACGCCGCGCGATGCCGGCCCCCTCGAGGCGGAAGAGTACTTCTGCCTGCCGCCGACATTGCGCGGTCCGGGGATTCTCGAGATTTCGCGCTTCGCCATCCTGCCTCCGTACCGCAAGGGCAAGACCTTCCTGCCGATCGTCTCGCTCGGGCTCTTTGCCGTGGTGCGCCGCGTGCTCGCCGCAGTGAACGCCCGTCACATGGTGATCTGCTGCAAGCCCGAGCGGCTGTGGACCTTCGAATGGCTGCTGTTCCACCGCACGGGCCTGCGCGCGCCCTACGAGAAGCTGGGAGGGGCCGAGCACGAGCTCCTCAGCCTCGAGGTGGGTAGGGCAGCGAAAGAAGTGCTGAGCCATCCGTTCCGGTGCTTCTTCGACGGGCACGAATTCGCCGAGGTCGAACGGCCCGAGCCGATGCCGCCCCTTGGCCTCCTCGATGCCTTCGATCTGCCGACCGAGGGGCCGCGGAACGGCGCGTGGCAGAAGGCGGTGGCGTGATGGCTGCGGCGCTCGCCTCCTGGACGCGTCTGGTAGTGCGCCATCGGGTGGCCGTGCTGGCGCTGGTGCTGCTCGTGACTGCGCTGCTCGGCAAGACGAGCATGCGCTTGCACGTCGAGGTCGATCCCGACGCGCAGCTGCCCGAGCAGCATCCCTTCATTCGCACCCTCCACGATGTGCATCGCCTGTTCGGCGACAAGAACCTCGTGGTGATCGGTCTTGCGCCGCGAGACGGTCAGGTGTTCACGCCAGCGTTCCTCGCCACCCTCGATCGGGTCACGCGTCGCATCCGGGCCCTTCCCGGTGCGAACCCGGCTCTGGTGCAGAGTCTCGCCTCGCCGGAGGTGAAGGACGTGACGGGCACGGCAGACGGGGTAGTGGTCGAGCCCGTGATGCCCGAGGTGCCCCAGGATGCCGCTGGTGCCGAGATAGTGCGAGCCCGCGCGTTCGCCAACCCGGCCTTCGTCGGCACGCTGGTCTCGGCGGATGAGCGCGCAGCGGCTATTCAGGCGAGCTTCGAGCTGACGCCCGAGATCCCTGGCTATCGGCATCTGGCCGAAGCCGTGCGAGCGGCGGTCACGCAGGAGGCTGACGGGAGCTTCGACTGGCGGCTGTCGGGGCCAGTGGTCTTCCTCGCGCAGCTTTCGACCTACTCCAGCCGCATGGCCTGGCTGTTCCCGATTGCCCTCGTGGTCATCGGCTGCGTCCACTGGGAGGCGTTTCGCACCGGCCAGGCGCTCATCCTCCCGCTGGCCACCGCGCTCCTCTCGGTGGTCTGGGCGCTCGGCGCGATGGGAGCCCTCGGCGTACCGCTGGATCCCTTCAACACGACCACGCCGATCCTCATCCTTGCCGTGGCCGCTGGCCATGCGGTCCAGGTCCTCAAGCGCTTTTACGAGGAGTACGAGCGCCTCGGCGAGCTCGAGCCCGCGATCGTGGCCTGCCTCGAGCGGGTGGGCCCGGTGATGGTGGCCGCTGGCGTCGTGGCGGCGCTCTCCTTCTGTTCGCTGGCGACCTTCCGCACCGCGACCATCCGGACCTTCGGCGTCTTTACGGGCCTGGGGATCGTCTCGGCGCTGATCATCGAGATGACCCTGATCCCGGCGGTTCGGGCCATGCTCCCCGCGCCGCGGCGACGAGAAATGGAGCGAGAAGCGTCGGCCCATCCCGTTCTCGATCGCCTGCTCGCGGCCGCCGCGAGTGGTCTCGAACGTCCGCGGATCGTGCTGGCCGTGGCGGGGGCCGTGCTGGCCGCAGGGGTCGCCCTGGCGTCGCGGATCGAGGTGAACACGAGCCTCAAGGGGCAATTTCACCCGAACGATCCGGTGCGCCGCGACGATGCGACGATCAACGCGCAGTTCGCCGGGACGAATACCCTCATCCTCCTGGTCGAGGCGCCGCAGCCTGGGGGGCTCGAAGAGCCGGAGGCGGTGGCCGGCATCTGGCGCCTGCAAGAGCGGCTCGCCGACGAAGCGGGCGTCGGCCGGGTGACGTCGTACGTGGATTTCGTGCGCCGCATGCATCACGCGCTCAACGCGGACGACAGCACGGCCGGCGACTTGCCCGGCTCGCGGGCGCTGGTCGCGCAGTACCTGCTGCTGAACGAGCTCGATACCCTGCTCGATGCCGAGCACCGGATCGCCAAGGTCCGCCTCCTCGTGCACGAGGACGGGACGGCCTTCGCCACGCGGCTCATCGCGCGCGCCGAAGGCATCGCGCGCGCCGTGCTGCCGCCGACCCTCCGCGTGCGCTTCACGGGGTCGCTCGCCTCCACCACCGCGGCGACCGAAGTGATGGTTCAGGGCAAGCTGCGAAACATCGGCCAGATCGCAGCCATCACCATCGTCGTTGCGGGGTTGCTGCTCCGCTCGCTCGTGGCCGGGCTGCTGGTCGCCGTGCCTCTGGCGCTCGCCGTGGTGGTGAACTTCGCGGTCATGGGGTTGCTCGGCATGCCGCTGGATTCGATGACCGCCGTCATCTCTGCCATGGCGGTCGGCATCGGCGCCGACTATGCCATCTACTATCTCTCCCGCGTGCGGGAGGAGCGGGCCACGGCTCCCGACCTCGCGACGGCCCAGGCCCGCGCGCTCCTGACCTCGGGCAAGGCGATCCTGTTCGTCTCCTCGGCCGTGGCGCTGGGCTACGCGACGCTCTGCCTCTCGGGCTTTCGCGCGCACGTGGCGCTCGGGGGACTGGTGGCGCTGGCCATGGTGAGCTCGTCGGCGGGAGCGCTGGCTTTGTTGCCCGCGTTGCTGACGGTGCTTCAGCCCCGGTTTCTCCGGGGCCGATCGGGAGCGGTAGCGGACGAGCGTCCTGCGATTGCGATCCCGGAGCGGGACCGGGTAGCGGTCGGCGCCTGAGCAGCCGAGGCGCCGCGGAGGGGCCCGGGACGGCGGACACCTGCACGCCGTCCCGGGCGGCAGCAGTTGACGGAGACGGTCAGCAGGGCGTAGCCCCGCTGTGCAGAGAGCGAGGGAGGACCGTCGATGAGTCACGCGCTGCCCCAGACCATGCGATGCATCGAGATCGGCACGCCCGGAGGCCCGGAGGTGCTGCGGCTGGCCACGCGGCCCGTTCCGCAGCCAGCGGCGGGCGAGGTGCTGATCCAGGTGGTCGCGGCGGGGATCAACGGCCCCGACATCTATCAGCGCAAGGGGCTCTATCCTCCGCCGCCCGGCGCCAGCGATATCCCGGGGCTGGAGGTGGCCGGGACGATCGTCGCGATCGGCGAGGGGGTCGGGCGGTGGCGCCCCGGCGATCGGTGTTGCGCCCTGCTCTCGGGCGGCGGCTACGCGGAGTTCTGTACCTCCCCGGCAGGCCAGTGTCTGCCTGTCCCGCGCGGCGTGAGCATGGTCGAGGCTGCAGCGCTTCCCGAGACCTTCTTCACCGTCTGGAGCAACGTGTTCGAGCGTGCCCGCCTGGCCCCGGGCGAGAGCCTCCTCGTCCACGGCGGAGCCGGCGGCATCGGAACCACCGCCATCCAGATGGCCAGCCGCCTCGGTCACCGTGTCTTCACGACCGCCGCGGGGCCGGAACACTGTGCGCGGCTGGTCGCTCTCGGCGCTGCCCGGGCCATCGACTATCTCGCCGAGGATTTTGTCGCGGTGGTCAAAGAGGCCACGGGCGGCGCGGGGGTGGACGTGATCCTGGACATCGTCGGCGGGGATTACGTCCAGCGGAACATCGCATCGCTCGCGCGCGACGGCCGACTTGTCAACATCGCCTTCAACAAGGGCAGTCGGGTCGAGATCGACCTCATGCCCGTGATGCTGCGCCGACTGACCTTGACCGGATCGACCCTGCGTATCCAGTCGGTGGAGCGCAAGACGCAGATCGCGCGCGCCCTCGAAGAGCGGATCTGGCCACTACTCGAGCGGGGCGAGATCCGTCCGCTCATTCACGCGCAGCTCCCGCTCGCCGAGGCGGCCGAGGGCCACCGCATCATGGAGAGCGCGCGCCACATCGGGAAGATCGTCCTCACCGTGTGAGCGAACGGCCGCCGCCCGACCGCGCCCAAACGCTCGTTTCAGGACGCTTGACGATCCGCGTATCGGATCGTTAAAGGCCCTCTGTCATGCGCACGCCGCTCTGCGACCGCCTCGGGATCGAGTTCCCGATCTTCGCCTTCAGTCATTGTCGGGATGTCGTGGCGGCCGTCAGCCGTGCGGGAGGATTCGGGGTGCTCGGCGCCGTGGGGTTCCCGCCCGAACAGCTCGGCGTCGAGCTCGAGTGGATCGATGCGCACGTCGGCGACCGGCCCTACGGCGTGGATATCGTCATCCCCGGCAAGTACGAGGGGATGGGCGAGCTCGACGCCGAGAAACTCGCCCAGCAGCTCATGGCGGCGATCCCCGAGCAGCACCGGCGCTTCGTGCAGGATCTCCTGGCTCGCCATGGGGTGCCAGCGCTTCCCGAGGGCGAGAAGCCCGTGAACGAGCTGCTGGGGTGGACGGCCGCGACCGCGGGCCCGCAGGTCAAGCTCGCCCTCGAGCATCCGAAGGTGCGCCTCCTGGCCAACGCGCTCGGCACGCCGCCCGCGGATGTCATCGCCGAGATCCACGAGGCGGGGCGGCTCGTGGCCGCGCTCTGCGGGTCGGCGAAGCATGCGCGAAATCACGCCGCCGCTGGCGTCGACATCGTGATTGCCCAGGGCACCGAGGGGGGCGGCCACACCGGCGAGATCGGCAGTGTCGTCCTGTGGCCCGAGGTCATCGACGCGGTCGCGCCGCTCCCCGTGCTCGCCGCGGGAGGAATCGGGACCGGGCGGCAGATCGCCGCCGCGCTCGCCATGGGGGCGCAGGGCGTGTGGACGGGATCGATCTGGCTGACGGTCGCCGAGGCCGAGGCCCCCCCGGCACAGCGCGAGGCGCTGCTCGCCGCCGGAACGCACGATACGGTGCGCTCGCGCTCGTTCACGGGCAAGCCCTGCCGCATGCTCCGCAATGCCTGGACCGAGGCCTGGGAGCGCCCGGGAGCGCCCGAACCGCTCGGCATGCCGCTGCAGTTCATGGTGACCGCCGATGCGGTCGCACGCGGCCATCGCTACGCGGACAAGGCGCGCGAGGTCATGTTCAATCCCGTCGGGCAGATCGTGGGTCGCATGCGGGAGGTACAGCCGGTGAAGGAGGTCATGTACCGGCTCGTCCAGGAGACCCTCGATGCGGCCGAACACCTGCAGCGCCTGATGACGTCGGCGTGAAGGCTCGGCGATCCGCGCCGGGCGGGTTGTGGAGGATCACGGGCTCGGGTAGCTGTCTCGAGGCGTTCGGTCTCGCGGGGAACTGCCTCGAGAAGCCATGGAGCCGTATTTTCGCGCGATTGCCATCGACTACGACGGCACGCTGACGGCGAGAGACGTTCCGTCGCGCGACGTGCTCGATGCGCTGCACGGCGCTCGTCAGCGCGGCATTCTGGTCGTGCTCGTCACGGGCCGGATTCTCGCGGAGCTGCGGGCGGTCTTCCCCGCGTGTGCCGAGCACGTCGATCTCATCGTGGCCGAGAACGGCGGGGTCGTCGCCGTGGGCAGTCTCGCCATGCCCCTCGCGCTGCCAGTGCCGGAGGAGCTCGACGGCGCCCTGCGCGCGCTGGGAGCCCCGTTTCGCCGAGGGCAGGTGATCCTGGCCACGAGTGCCGCCTACGAGCTGCCCATTCTCCACGAAGTACAGCGCCTGGCTCCGGACTGCCAGCTCGTGCGCAATCGCGGGGAGTTGATGATTGTTCCCGCGGGCGTGTCGAAGGCGAGCGGCCTGCGCTACGCCTTGCTCCAGCTCGGCGTGTCGCCGCACAGCACCGTGGCGATCGGCGACGCGGAGAACGACCTGGCGATGCTGGAGTCGTGCGAGCTGGGGGTGGCGGTCGCCAATGCGGTCGATGCCGTCAAGGCACGCGCGGATGTGGTGCTGGCCGAGCCGGACGGCGCGGGCGTGGCGTCCGTGCTGCGCGGCGGGGTGCTCGTCGAGCGGGGGCTGACCATCCAGCCCTCGCGCTGGCAGGTCACGCTCGGCCGCTCGCCGGGGGGCGAGGCGGTGCGCATTCCGGCATCCGGCATCGACATCGTGATCGCCGGCGGCACGGGGAGCGGCAAGTCCTTCGCGGCCGGCCTCGTCGCCGAGCAGCTCGTGCAGCTCGGCTACGTGGTCTGCGTCTTCGATCCGGAAGGGGACCATGCGCCACTCGGGCGTCTGCCGAACGTCGTGACCCTGGGTGGGCGCAACCGCATGCCGTCCGTCGAGGATCTGTCGCACATCTTCGAGCACAGCGGCACGAGCGTCGTCGTCGACCTCGCGCTGGTATCGCCACCGGCGGCCCAGGCGTGGACGACACAGGCAATCGACTACCTCGAAGCGCGACGGGCCGCGACCGGCGTGCCGCACTGGTTGGTGGTCGACGAGGCGCACACGTCCCAGACGCACGGGCTGCGGCCACAGATCGCCTCTGGTGGGCTCCGAGGACACTGTCTCGTCACCTATCGGCCGGGACAGCTCGCGAGTCTCTCCCGGGACGGCATCGATTACGCGCTGCTGGTCGCGGGCGCACAGGGGGTCGATCTCGCGAGCGTCCAGGCCGTGACCGAGGCGGCGCAGCTGCCGCAGGCGGTGGTGGGCCCCTTGCTCGCCGAGCTGCGGCAGGGGGAGGCGCTGCTGGTCCGCTGCAGGGACGGGCCGACGGTGGAGCGCGTGATCTTCGCCCCGCGGTGGGTGCCGCACGTGCGGCACTGGCACAAATACGCGAGCGCGCATCTCCCGCTGCCGCGACGCTTTTACTTCCGCTCGCCCGCGGGGCTCACGGGCGCCGTCGCCGGCAACATGGAGGAGTTCCATCACGAGATCCGCTGTGCCTCACGCGATACGCTCCTGCAGCACGCGCGCGGCGGAGACTTCTCGCGCTGGGCGCGGGAGGTCCTGAAGGACGGGCCGCTCGCCAATGCCTTCGAGCTGAGCGAGCGCCGGCTGCGTGCTGCGCGCGATCGTCTCGAGATCGAGGCGGCCCGCCGCGAGGTGTTGACGGCGATCGAGCGACGATACGCCTCCCTCGGGACGTGGCCGATGCCGCGGCGGTGAAGGCGCGTCGCGGGTTTGGAGGGGGGAGATGCACGCCACCGGCGAGCAGGGATGGCACCACGGCGATGTGGACCGGCTCTTTCGCGAGCTCGAGGTCGATCCGGACCGCGGACTCGCCGCGCGGGAGGCGCAGGAGCGCCTCGCGCGCCACGGGCCCAACGAGATCCGCGAACAGCAGGGCACGCCCGCCTGGCTCCTCTTCGTGCACCAGTTCACGAGCCCGCTCATCTACGTGCTGCTCGCGGCCGCGGTTATCGCGGCCGCCCTGGGTGAGCTGGGCGATGCTGCGGTCATTCTCGGGGTCTTGCTCGCGAATGCCACGATCGGCTTCGTGCAGGAAGGGCGTGCCGAGCGTTCGATGGCCGCGCTGAAGCGGCTCGCTGCCCCCCGCTCGACCGTGCGGCGCGACGGCCAGGTGACGAGTGTGCCCAGCCGCGAGTTGGTCCCTGGCGATATCGTGCTGCTGGCCGCCGGCGATCGCATCGCGGCGGATGCGCGGGTCTACAAGGCAGCGGCCCTGATCGCGCTCGAAGGGGCGCTGACGGGGGAATCCACGGGCGTCAACAAGGAGCCGGGGTCGCTCGACGCGGCGACGCCGCTGGCGGACCGGACGAACATGGTCTTCACCGGCACGGTGATCGCCGCCGGGCGCGGCGAGGCCGTGGTGGTGGCCACGGGCATGCGGACCGAGCTGGGCAAAATCGCGCGCATGATGCAGGAGGCTGCCCAGCCGCCGACGCCGCTGCAGGTGCGCATGCAGCGGTTCAGCACGCTCATCATCACCGTCGTCCTGTCGGTGATCGGCGGAGTGTTCATGCTCGGCCTCTGGCGGGGGCTGCCGCTGCGCGAGATCTTCATGGTCGCGTTGAGCCAGGCGGTCTCCGCGATTCCCGAGGGGCTGCCCGTGGCGGTCACGGTCGCGCTGGCCGTGGGCATGCAGCGGCTGGCACGGCGGCGGGCGATCATCCGCAAGCTGGCGGCCGTCGAGACCCTCGGAAGTGCCACGGTGATCTGCTCGGACAAGACGGGGACGCTGACGAAGAACGAGATGTCCGTGACCCGGATCTACCTCGGGGGTCGGCACGTGATCGTGAGCGGGAGCGGATACGATCCGAGCGGCGCCTTCGCCGGGGAGGACGGTCAGCCACTGGCCGTGACGCCAGCATCGGATCTTGGTCGGTTGCTCCACGTCGGTGCGCTGTGCAACGACGCCGTCCTCTTGCCCCCGGCGGAGGGGGAGGGCTGGCGGCTGCAAGGCGATCCGACCGAGGGCGCGCTGGTCGTGGCTGCCGTGAAAGCTGGGCTCGAGGTGGAGACGCTGCGAAGGACCTACCCACGGGTCTGGGAGATTCCCTTCGACCCTGGGCAGCGCATGATGGCCACGGCGCATCGCGAAGATGGCGACGACCGGGTGCGCGTCTACGTCAAGGGAGCGCCCGAGGCCGTGCTCGGGCTCTGCGGGCAGCAGCGCCAGGACGGAAGCGTCGTGGATCTCGACGATGTTGGCCGTCTCGCTGTTCGCGAGGCACAGCGCACGATGGCAGAACACGGGCTTCGGGTGCTGGCATTCGCCGAGGCGGAGATGGAGCCGGCGCCGCTGCGCGACTATGCGCGCCTCGCGGGGCGGATGACCTTTCTCGGGCTGATGGGAGAAATCGACCCGCCGCGGCCCGAGGCGCGAGAAGCGGTGGCCCTCTGCACCCAGGCGGGTATCCGGACGGTCATGGTGACCGGCGACCATCTCCTCACCGGCGAGGCCGTGGCACGCGATCTGGGAATCGCCCGACCGGGGACCACCGCGATGGAGGGTGCGGAGGTGCAGGTCCTCGGCGAGGCCGAGCTCGATGCGGCGCTCCGCACGGTGGCTGTCTTCGGGCGCGTGGCCCCCGAGCACAAGCTTCGCATCGTCGAGGGGTTTCAACGCCAGGGACACACGGTCGCGATGACAGGCGATGGCGTCAACGATGCCCCGGCCCTGGCCCGGGCCGACATCGGCGTGGCCATGGGGATCACGGGGACCGAGGTCGCGAAGGAAGCGAGCGCGATGGTGATCACGGACGACAACTTCGCCACCATCGTGAGCGCCGTCGAGCAGGGACGCATCATCTTCGCCAACATCCGCAAGGCGGTCTATTACCTGTTCTCGACCAGCGCGGCGGAGATCCTGACCCTCATGCTGGCGCTTGCCGCGGGCCTGCCACTTCCCCTGCGGGCAGTCCAGATTCTGTGGGTCAACCTCGTGACCGACGGCGCGCTCACGGTCAACCTGGTGATGGAGGGCGCAGAAGGCGACGAGATGCGACGGCGCCCGCTGCGGCGTGCTGCGCCGCTGGTACCGCGGGTGATGCTGTGGCGCATGCTCGAGATGGTGCCCGTGATGGCGCTGGGCACGCTCGCGGTCTTCTGGTGGGCTCTCGAGAGCGGGCGGAGCTACGAGAAGGCGCAGACGATCACCTTCTGCACCATCTGTGCCTTTCAATGGTTCAACGGGCTCAACGCCCGGAGTTACCATCGCTCGATCTTCGCGCTGGGGTTCCTGAGCAATCCCTTCGTCACGGGTGGTCTCGCAGCCGCGATGACCCTGCAGGTGCTGGTGGTGCACACGCGGGGGATGCAGGTGGCATTTCACACGGTGCCTCTCGCCGTCGGCGAATGGGCGCTGGTCTTCGCTGTCGCCAGCACGGTGCTCTGGGCCGAGGAGCTGCGCAAGCGTCTCCACCGTCGTTCACCGCGGGACGACGAGTGAGCGCTGGCGAGCCTCCGTTGAGACGCCGCGGTGGGGACGCTATCTCGCGGGCACATGGCCACCCCGCATCCGCTGCGTCGAAGCTTCGTCGCCGGGCTGCTCATCTTGCTCCCGATCTACGTCACCTACCTGCTCATCGCCTTCTTGATGGGGATGCTGGCCGGGGTCGGGGCGCCGGTGCTGGCGGCGATCCTGTCCGTGCTCGGTCCCGAGCACCCCTCGTGGATCGATCCCTTGGTGCCGGCGGTGAACGTGCTCCTGTCCTTCGGGATCGTAGTGGGCGTAGGCCTCGTCGGCTCCAATCTGGTCGGACGGAGAGTTCTGGAGGCCTTCGATACCCTGATGCTGCGGCTGCCGCTGGTGAAGAGCTTCTACAGCGCGACGAAGCAGATCGTCGATACCTTCCAGGGGCCCGGCGGCAGCTTCCAGCGAGTGGTCATGGTGCAGTATCCCAGCAAGGGACTCTGGGTCATGGGATTCGTGGCCTGCGAGCATCGCGACCGTCTGCACCTGAGCCCGACCGACTCGCTGCTGGCCGTGTTCATCCCCACGACGCCCAATCCGACCTCCGGCTACCTCGTGCTGGTGCCCCCGACGGACGTGGTCGACGTGAGCTACACGGTCGAGGAGGCCTTCAAGTTCATCGTCTCGTCCGGGATCGTTGGCAAGGAGCTAGCGCCGCGCGCGAGCGAGCCGAGCGCGCAGCCGGGTTGAACCTCCGGGGGCACCGGGGGTAGACGGGCACGATGACGTCTGTGGCGGTCCCGCCGGCCGACGATGCTTGGGCAGGGTGCAACCCCTTCACCCCGGAGTTCCGCGACGATCCCTACCCCTTCCTGCACCGGCTCCGGGAGCGCGATCCGGTCAACGAGACGCCCGTCGGCATCTGGCGCCTCACGCGCTACGCCGACGTGGCCCGCCTGCTGTACGAGGTGCCCGCGGGTGTGCGGACCACCGAGGGGGAGCTGCCCGGGGTGGACGAGACGAACTATCCCCCGCGGCTGTTCATGCTCCAGCAGGACCCGCCGAATCACACCCGCCTGCGCAAGCTCGTGAGCCGCGCCTTCACGCCCCGGGCGATCGCCGCCTGGCGTCCCCGGATCGAGCAGGTGACCCAGGCCTGCCTCGATCGTGTGGCGGAGCGGGGGCAGATGGACGTGATCGCGGATCTCGCGCTGCCCGTCCCCTCCACGCTCATCTGCGAAATGCTGGGTGTCCCCGTGGAGGACCGGGACCGCTTCACGCACTGGACGGCCAAGGCCACGCACGCCCTCGCTGCGCAGTTTCTCCCGCCCGAGCAGATGGCCGAGACCATGGCGGCAGCGCTGGCGCTCGCCCAGTACTTCCAGGAGCTGATCGAGACGCGCCGCGCGCGCCCCGGGGACGATCTGCTGAGCGAGCTCATCCGAGCCGAGGAAGCTGGCGACCGGCTCTCGCCACTCGAGCTGCTCTCACAGGCGATCGGCTTGCTGATCGCCGGCTTCGAAACGACCATAGGTCTCATCGGGAACGGTGTGCGCGCGCTGGTCCTGCATCCCGACCAGCTCGCGGCGTTGCGGGCTCGTCCCGAGCTCATCGCCAGCGCCGTCGAGGAGTGTCTGCGCTGGGACGGACCCATCGTCCTGACCGCGCGGGTCTTGCACGCGGAGGTCGAGTTCGGCGGGCGGCGGCTCCCCCGCAATGCCAAAGTCTGGGGCATGCTCGCTGCGGCGAATCACGATCCGGCCGTGTTCCCCGAGCCCGACCGCTTTCGCATCGACCGACAGCCGAACGAGCATCTCGCCTTCGGCGGCGGAGCGCACTTCTGTCTGGGTGCGCACCTGGCGCGCCTCGAGGCGCAGGTGGCGATCGGCCTGCTCGTGCGTCGTTTCGATGCGCTCGAGTTGCTCGAGGACAAGGTCACGTGGGGGCCATCGCTCTTCCGCGTCCCGGGCCGCATGCCGCTCGCGTTCCGCGCACGCCCCCTGGCGGCCCTTTCCTGACGGCGCGGCCGAAATTTCGTCAACCGTCCCCGCGTGCTACGAGGCGCCCAGGAGGGTGTCATGCGAACGCTGGACGCGGAGGCGGCCATCCAGGCCCTGAACCGGATTCTCGAGACCGAGCTCGCCGGGGTGGTGCGGTACATGCACTACTCGTTCATGATCTTCGGTCATGGGCGGATTCCCATCGTGAAGTGGATGCGGGCCCAGGCCGAGGAGTCGCTGTTGCATGCGGCCGAAGCCGGCGAGTTCGTGACGGCCCTCGGCGGCCATCCCTCGCTGGCCATCGGAAAGCTGCTCGAGACCCGCCATCACGAGCTCGACCAGATCCTGCGCGAGGCCTTGGCGCACGAGAGCGAAGGCCTGGCCTGCTACCGCGAGCTGCTCGAGATTGCCCGGGACGCCAGCGTCTCCCTGGAAGAGTATGCACGCAAGATGATCGCCAGCGAGGAAATGCACGTGAGCGAAGTCGAGAAGATGCTCCGTCGCATGGTATGACGCGCCGGCTCAGCTGGCGGGAGGACAGCAGTCGGGACGCGGACCGCCAGCGGTGCCGAGACGCCCGTCCTCGGCCCGCACGACGACCTGGGTGAGCCTGCACCCGTAGGTGATGGCGACCTCGAAGGACCGCGTCCCGCGCTGCCGGCGATCGGTGGTGGTCTGCCCTTCGCGGGCCTGGATCGTGGCGCAGTCGAGCTCCGAGGCGACGAGGCGAGCGACCGCGTGCGCTTCTGGCGACCAGGCCCGCGCGTGCGCGCGGACGCTGGCGAAGAAGCCCCATACCGTCGTCACCAGGAGCGTGACGGGCACGATCGTCACCAGCCGCCCGAGCAGAGGCCGCTGCTCCCGCAACGGCCCCCACCATGCTTGCGTGCCCACGAAGGCCGTGATCGTGTTGAAGGCACCGCGCCCGAGGAACACGAACGCCAAGAGCACCACGTGAGCGTCCGGCCCCCAGTCGAAGAGCTGGTAGACGTAGCGTGCCGGCGAGACCCGCATCCAGTCGCGCGCCACGCTCGCCAGGACGGCAACGCGTGGCCACCTGGCGAGCTCCTCGGGTGCCGCCAGCGCGGCGAGCAGTGGCCCCACGAAGAGCCACGTCGCCAGACCCTTCAGCGCGGCGGCCGCGGGTAGTGCCGGGCGCTGACGCGCGAACACGTCGAGCAGCCAGACCTGGGCGGCGAGATAGCCGACGACCAGCGGCACCGAATCGCCGTACGCGCGGCGGTATGCCGGATCGACCAGGTTCGACACCAGCACGACCAGGCCGCTGGCGATCGTCACGCCTTGGGCAAGCACGTTGAGCCAGCGGAGCCCGCGCGGCATCGGCAGGCAGACATAGCCGAGCGATACGCGTGCGGCCAGCCCGCCGGGCGGGCGGACGGGCCGGCGTCCCCAAGGGCACGGGCCCCGCGCTCGCCTTGACATGGTGCGCCCGGCCGGCGCTACTTGAGGGTCTATTTCACCCCCCCAAGGAGGCGTTCCGAATGCTGCTCGAAGGCAAGGTGGCGATCATCACGGGGGCGGGGCGTGGCCTCGGCCGCGAAGAAGCCCTGCTCATGGCGAAGCATGGCGCGAAGGTCGTGGTGAACGACCTCGGTGCGCATTTCGATGGAACGGGCGCGCCGACCGCCACGCCCGCGCAGGAAGTCGTCGCCGAGATCAAGAAGATGGGCGGCGAGGCGGTCGCGAACGGGGACAGCGTCAGCGATTTCAAGGCGGCGAAGCGGATCGTCGAGTGCGCCCTCGATACCTTCGGGAAGCTGAATATCCTCGTCAACAACGCCGGCATCCTGCGCGATAGGATGATCTTCAACATGGACGAGGAGTCGTGGGACGCCGTGGTGGCCGTGCACCTCAAGGGCACCTTCAACATGACCCGTCACGCCTGCGAGTACTGGCGCGAGGAGCACAAGGCGGGTCGTGTGCACAACGGCCGCATCATCAACACCTCGTCCGACGCCGGGCTGCTCGGCAATGTCGGCCAGTCGAACTACGGGGCCTGCAAGGCGGCGGTGGCCGCGATGGCGATCATTGTAGGCCAAGAGATGAAGCGCTACGGCGTGACGGCCAACGCCATCGCACCGGTCGCGCGGACGCGGCTCACGGTGGATGCCACCCCATCGACGGCCGGCCTGCTCGGGGGCGAGGTGAAGGAGGGCGAATTCGACATGTGGGGCCCGCAGAATGTCGCGCCGATCGTCGTCTGGCTGGCAAGCGACGACGCCGCCCCGGTGAACGGTCAGGTGTTCCGCGTCGCGGGCCGGACCGTGTGGCCCATGAAGGGCTGGCACTCCGCGGCCAAGATCCAGAACGAGAAGCTCGAGACCTGGGATCCCGTCAAGCTCGGCGCCCGCATCAAGGAGGAGCTGGCGAAGGGGATCACCGCCCCCGAGTCGATGGCGGACATCTTCACCGGAGGCATGTGAGTCAGGCGCCGGCGATACGCCCGCCGCGGCGGGTGCTCATCGTCTGTCACGCGAACACGAGTCGCAGCATCATCGCGGAGGCGGTGCTGCTGCGCCTCGTGCGCGACCGCGGCCTCGAGCATGCGCTCGAGGTCGCCTCGGGAGGGATCGCCCCGTACGCGCGTGACGGAAGCCTGGTGTCCATGGACGCCCGCTTCGTGCTGCGCGACATCGGGATTCCGGAGCCGCCGAAGGCGACCGCGACCGACCTCAAGCGGCACCGGGAGCTGCTGGCCCGGGCGGACGTCATCCTCGTCATGACCGGCGAGCAGCGAGGCATGCTGGGGGCGTTCGCGGAGGCTGCCGGCAAGCCTATCCTCACGCTGCGGGAGCTGGCGGGAGACCACGGCGATATCGCGGATCCGGCGATGCAGAGCGAGGAGGTGTTCCGCCGCTGCCGCGACGAGATCGTCGACTGCCTGGAGCGCGGAGTCGCGCGCCTGCTGGAGGTGTGAGGTGTTCGGGTGGTTCAAGAAGACGCCTCGACTGGAAGCGGTGTTCAGGCCGACCACGGCGGTGGCGCGCGAGCTGGCGCGCGAAGTGGAAGTGACGGGCGAGCTCGTAATTCGCAACGTGGGGAAGACCGCGGAGCTGCGCGACCTCGAGACCGTGCTGATCGCAGGGGGCACGCGACGCATCGATCTCGAGCTGCCATCCGCATGGCGTGGCGTGCAGCGTATCCCCGCGGGCGGCGAGCTGCGGGCCACGGTCGCGTGGAAGATCGGACTGGCGGCACCGATGCGGGCGCCAGCGGCCGAGATCCAGCTCAACACGACTGCGGGAGGGAAACGCACGCCCCTGGCCCGGACGCCGCCCTTTCCGCTCGCGAACGAGTGACCCCTCCGGAGGGCTGCTCGGGCGCGGATTGACGCGGGCCGGCCTCTCGATCACCCTCTCGGGGAGCGATGCCTGCTCCTCGCCTGCTCGTCGTGTCGAACCGAGCGCCCGTCGAGCTGGTGCGCGAAGGCGATGCCTTGCGGCCGCGCCGCACCGTGGGTGGTCTGGCCACGGCCCTCGACGCGGTGATGCGAGCGCGTGGTGGCCTGTGGGTCGCCTGGGCCGGGACGGAGGAGCGTGAGCTGCTCGAGGGGAGCCGGACCGGCCTCGGGTATCCCATTCTCGCCATCCCGCTCGACGAGGAAGATCTGGAACTCTACTACAGTGGCTTCGCCAATCAGGTCCTGTGGCCGCTGTGCCACATGTTCTCGACCCGCTGCCGCTTCGATGCGGGGTTCTGGACAGCCTACGAGCGGGTGAACGAACGCTTTGCGCTCGTGACCGCGAGCGTCGCCCAGGCGAACGACGTCGTCTGGGTGAACGACTTCCACTGTTGTCTGGTGCCGGGGCGCCTGCGAGCGCTCGGCGTGACCAGCCGGATCGGGCTCTTCTGGCACATTCCCTTCCCGCCCCCCTCGATCTTCGGCATCTGTCAGTGGCGCGAGGAGCTCCTCCTGGGGCTGCTCGGCGCCGATCTGCTGGGCTTCCAGACCCCCGACGACGTCCGGCAATTCGGAGAGTGCGTGCGCCAGCTCCTCGGCGCCCCGATCGAGGACGATGCGCTCGGACTGCGATTGCGCATCGGCGACCGCATCGTGCATGCCGCGGCGCTCCCGATCGGGATCGATGCCGCCCGGTTCGAGGCCCAGGCCCGCGATCCGGCGGTGCTCGGCGAGGTCCAGCGGCTTCGCCAGGCGATCGGGGCCGAAGTCCTGATGATCGCCGTCGATCGGCTGGACTACACCAAGGGCATCGTGGAACGTCTCTACGGCTTCGAGCGCTTTCTCGAACGCCGCCCCGACTGGCACCGCCGGGTGTGCCTGCTCCAGATCACGGTGCCCTCGCGTTTCCACGTGCCGCAGTACCGCGAGCTCAAGCGCGAGATCGACGAATCCGTGGGGCGGATCGTCGGCCGCTTTACGGTCGATGCGCGTGCGCCGCTCGTATACTCCTACAATGCCTACGATCACGAGCAGCTCACGGCCCACTACGCGGCTGCCGACGTCGCGTTGGTGACACCGCTGCGCGATGGGATGAACCTTGTGGCCAAGGAGTACGTCGCCTGCCATCCGAGCGGCGACGGCGTGCTCGTGCTCTCGGAGTTCGCTGGTGCAGCGCACGAGCTCCGGGAGGCCGTGCTGGTCAATCCCTACGAGCGAGAGGCGATCGCCGACGCCATCGAGACGGCACTCGACATGCCCGAAGCCGAGCGCCGACGGCGCATGTGTGCGCTGGCCGCGCGCGTGCGAGCGCACGACCTCCAGTGGTGGACCTCGAGCTTCCTCGGGTTGCTCGCGGGCGATCCTGCCCCTGTTCGCCGGCTCGCTCCCCAGGCCACGGTCTGAGAACGGCCCCGGGCCGCTCGAGCCCCGGATATTCCGAGGCAAGGTAGCGGATAGTCCGCTCGCAGCGATGGTGCCATTGCGGCCTCCAAGCCAGCCTGTGCGGCAATCTTGCCATGGAGGAGGGCTGGATGATGCGGGAGATCGGACGGATGGCTTGGGGGATGGTGGCACTGGCCATGGTGGTGGCTACGTGGCGATCTGCAAGCGCAGCGCCGATCGGCGAGGCCCTTGCCGCGCGGCTTGCGGCCGGGCCCACCGGTGCACCGCTTCGGGTCCTGGTGCGGTTGCGCAGCGAGCAGGCGCCACCGCTCGACGAGGCACTGCCTCGAGCGACGCGCCGTGGCGAGCGGCTTGCCCGTCTTCGCGAGGCGCATGCGGCTCGGGCAGCACGGATCGCAGCCATCGTGGGGGCCCGTCCCGGACAGGCGCGCGTGGTTCGCGACCTGTGGATCGGGAATGCGCTCGAGATCGAGGCCAGTGCCGAGGTGGTACAGGATCTCGCGGCCGCGCCCGAGGTCGAGCAGCTCGAGCTGGTGCGCATCGCAGCGACTATCGTGCCGATCGAGGATGGTCCGGAGCCCGACGACGTGCCTCCGGCCGTGTACGGTGTCCGGCGCATCCGCGCGCCGCAAGTGTGGGCGCTCGGCACCCGGGGGCAGGGAGCCGTGGTCGCCGTCATCGACACGGGCGTCCGCGCGAACCATCCCGACCTCAGGGGACGCTGGCGGTCGCGACACGGCTGGCTGGACGCTGTCGAGGGGTCGAGAACCCCGGTCGATGTCAACGGCCACGGAACGCACGTCACGGGCACGATCGTCGGCGGCAATGCGGCCGGCCCCAACTTCATCGGTGTCGCACCGCGCGCGCAGTTCATCGCGTGTCGAGCCTTCGATGCCAGCGGCTATGCGCTCGACGCCGACTTGCTCGAGTGCATGCAGTGGGTGGCCGATCCCGACGGGAACCCCGCGACGGACGATGCCCCGGATGCCGTGAACAACTCCTGGGGACTGCTGAACGATCTCTGCGATACGGCGTTCGATCGCGCGGCGGCGGTGTGGCGGGATCTCGATATCGTCGGGGTGTTCGGCTCGGGAAACCAGGGCGTTCCGGTGAACCCGGCCAATGGGCGGACGGTGCTCGCCGTCGGGGCCATCGACCGCAACGATCAGGTGCCGTGGTGGAGCGGGCACGGGATCTCGCGCTGCGGCGGGATCTACCCCGATCTCGTCGCTCCCGGCGTGAAGGTGCGCTCGGCCTGGCCCGGCGGGACGCGCAAGAACCTTCGCGGGACGTCGATGGCCGCACCGCATGTCGCGGGTACCGTGGCGCTCATGCGCAGCCGGCGGCCGCAGACGACCGCGGCAGAGATCGCCAACATCCTGCGCACCGCGGCCGTGGATCTCGGAGATCCTGGGCCTGACTATGTATATGGGTATGGGCTCGTCGATGCCTACCGCTCGGTGCTTTGTCTCGACCGGGGAAGCTTCAGCGGTTGTCACGCGCAGTGCCCGTGACGGGGGAGAGGACAATGACGAACAGAATGCAAATGCCTCTGTGGGTGGTCGTCGCGGCGATGCTGTCGCATCCGCTGCTCTCCGCGTCGGGGTTCGAGCTCGAGCAGGTCGGGTGCTTCGCGCCAGGAGCGCTCCACGCCGACGTCCTGCTCTCGGGGGACGGCCGCACGCTGGTGTTCTCTGCCTCGGCAGATCTCGTGCCCGGGGAGAATCCCCTCGGCATCCCGCAGCTCTTCGCGCTCGATCTCGAGTCGCGAACGACCCGGCAGATCACGCCCGCGCTCATGGGGACACAGCGGGACGCGGAGCTGTGCAGAGCGACGCGTGCCACCGTGTCGTCCGACGGGCAGCGGATGATCGCCGTGGCCACGTGCGGTGTCGCGCCCGAGGAGACCCGCTGGCGGCTGTTCGAGTATCGGGGGGGCGAGACGAGAGCGCTCGGGCGGTGGACGCGCTGCGCGCCCACGGTTCGGCCGCAAGCGCTCGCCGCAGATGGCCGACGACTCGCCATCACCGCGGCCTGCGACCCGCTACACGCCCGTGTCGCCAAACGGCCTCCCCGCAACTGGCTCTGGCTCCAGCGCCGGCCGGGGGCGCCGCTGCGGCGTTCAGGGCCGCCAGGATGCGAGATGCTCGCGCCCGCCTTGGACACGGCCGATGGCCCCCTGGCCTTTCTGTCGACGTGCGACCCGCGGGGCGAGAACCGGAGCGGCGCCATGAACCTCTTCGTCCAGGAACGTCGGGGAAGCAGGCCGCGCCAGCTCACCCATGCGGTCTACGGGGGGGCAGGTGGCAAGTGCGGGGCGCTCCAGTTCACGGACGCGGTGCGGACCGGGCTGTTCGAACCCCCGACGCTGGCGCCTGCCGGTCCGCTGCTTTTCGCGGCACCGTGCCTCGACGAGCGGGACGTGGGGTCGGCGTTGGTCCACCGCCTCTGGCGCTTTTCCCGCGAGACCTGGCGGCCGGAAGAGATTCCCTTGCCAGCCTGCAACATTCCGGAAGCCGACGCGCTGCGTGTCGTCACGAGCCCGGTGGCCGCGAGTCGGGGAGCCGAACGGATCGCCCTCGTGCGCTCCTGCGCCAGGGTGGGCGATGTCCGGGAAGGGGAACAGGCGCTGGTCGTGCTGCGCGAAGGCGCTCCGCCGCTCACGCTGCTCGCCAACCAGGGGTACCAGGTCCTGGTGCATCGTGAGATCCGCCGCCCGGCGCTCGACGAAGCGGGCACCCTGCTCGCCACCATCTCGGCCGAGCCGCCCCCGGGCTGTGCTGGGGCCGAGACGCCGCAGCTCGTGATCGCACGAGACCTGGACGATCCCGTGCTCCGTCGGGTGACCTGCGGCTGCGGCCCGGCCTGAGCGCGATGCTGCCCGTCGTGACCACGATCGGCGATCGGGTCGTCTACACCTTCGCGGTCGTGACCGCGCTCGCCATCGCCACCGCGGGATCGGTGGCGATGGCGGGGCTGCGGCGTCAGGGACTCGGGTGGGGGCTGGCCGGCGTCCTCGTCGTGGCTGTGGCAAGTGCTGGCCTGTTTGGCGCCCGGGGTTGGTGGCTGGCGGCGGCGCACGGCCCCGACCCGCGGGGCTGGGGCGACTGGGGTGGAGGGCTCGTCTGGTGGGGTGGGGTGTTCGGCGGCGCGCTCGCGGCGGTGGTTGTGCTGCGCGCGTGTCGGATCTCCGTGTGGTCCGGGCTCGACGCCTTGGCTCCCGCAGCGGCCCTCGGTCTCGCGATTGGTCGCATCGGTTGCCACCTCGCGGGGGACGGTGACTGGGGGACGTCGACGCAGCTGCCCTGGGGGGTGTCCTATGTCGAAGGGGTGGCTGGCTGGCCGTACCCCCTCGACGTGCACGTGCATCCCGTGGCGCTGTACGAGAGTGGGGCGAGCTTCGGGATCTTCCTCTGGACGGTGCGGATGGCCCGTGCCGGCGTGTCCCCTGGCCAGGTCGTCGCGTGGTGGGCGCTGCTCGCCGGCGCCTTGCGAGCGCTCCTCGAATGTGTGCGGACGAATCCGCCCCTCGTGCTCGGCCTCACGGCGGCCCAGGTGGTCGGGATCGGCCTCGCCGCGACAGGGGCATGGGCCCTTGTCGCCGCTCGCCGGGGTGGAGACGTACGCACGCCGGCGGCCTGCGAAGGTCGTGGGGACGGGGCCGATGCCGATCGCGACGAAGCGCGGGACCCGGCTGCATCCGCCGGCGCGCTGCGCTGGAGGTAGAACCACTCCAGGCTGCGCGTCGTCCAGATCGCAGGGCATCGCCTCGCGCGGCAATGTTGCCACGAGCGGGGGGGCGTGGCAGCGTCCGGGCCATGCTGGGATTCACCCTCTCCGACGAGCAAGAGGCGTTTCGTCAGGCGGTGCGCAGCTTCGCCGAGAAGTCGCTCGCGCCAGACGTGCCCCAGCTCGAGCGCGAGGGCCGGTTCCCGCTGGCGCAGTTTCGCGAGCTGGGTCGTCTCGGCTACCTGGGGGTCGGCTACCCCGAGACCTGGGGCGGGAGCGGCGGCGACATGGTCATGCGCTGCCTGCTCATCGAGGAGATTGCCCGGGTGAACTGCGGTTTCGCTGCGGCCTTGCTCGCGCATGTGGGGCTCGGCTGTCTGCCCCTGCTGAAGTTCGGAACGGAGGCGCAGAAGCGCGAGTACCTGGTGCCCGCGCTCCGCGGCGAAAAGCTCGGCTGTTGGGCGCTCTCGGAGCCTGGCGCGGGCTCCGATGCTGCGTCCATCCGCACGACCGCCGTGCGCGACGGCGACCACTACCGGATCAACGGCAGCAAGATGTTCATCACGAACGGCAACATCGCCGACTACTGTCTGCTCGCGGCCTACACCGACCGCAGCCGGCGCGGGGCGGGGATCAGCACCTTCGTCGTCGACACGAAGACGCCGGGGTTCCACGTGAGTCGCAAGCTGGACAAGCTGGGGCACCACACCTCGGAAACGGCCGCCCTGACCTTCGAGGATCTGCGGCTGCCCGCCTCGGCGCTGCTCGGAGGCGTGGAGGGCGGCTTCGCGCAGGTGACGGGAACGCTCGAGGGCGGGCGGATCACGCACGCGGCCCGCTCGGTGGGGGTGAGTCAGGCGGCGCTGGAGGCCGCCATCGCCTATGCCCGCGAGCGCGAGCAGTTCGGGCAGAAGATCGCGCGCTTTCAGGCGATTCGCTTCAAGCTCGCGCGGATGGCGATGGAGGTGGAAACCGCCCGCACGGCGATGTGGCGAGCGGCCTGGCTCTTCGATCAGGGGGTGCGGTGCATGCGCGAGGCGGCCATGGCCAAGCTGTACGCCTCGGAGGTGGCGCAGCGCGTGACCTGGGAGGCGATCCAGATTCACGGCGGCTATGGCTACATCACGGAGTTCCCCGTGGAACGCTTCTGGCGCGACGCGCGCTTGTTGACGATCACCGAGGGGACGAGCGAGATCCAGCTCGTCGTGATCGCGCGGGAGCTCGGCCTCTGACGCCCAGGGCGACCGTCTATCTCTTCGACGTCGACGGCACGCTGATCGATGCGGGTGGGGCGGGTCGCCGGGCGATCGAGGAGGCCTTTCGCCGACATGTCGGCGATGCGTCGGGGCTGGCCGGCCTGTCGTTTCGCGGCCTTACCGATCCCCGCATCGTCCGGCTCGGTCTCTCGCGAACGGGCGTCGCGCACGAGCCGCGGCTGGTCGAGGCCATCCTCGCTACGTACCTTGAGCTGCTGGCGGACGAGATGCGTCGCACGCCGGGCTACCGCGTGCACCCCGGCGTGGCCGCCGTGCTCGACGCGTTGGCCGGACAGCCCGCGACAGCCCTCGGCCTCGGGACAGGCAACCTGCGCGAGGGCGCGCGGCTCAAGCTCGCGCGTGGGGCCCTGGACGCGCGCTTCGGCTTCGGCGGGTTCGGCTGCGATGCCGAGGATCGAGCGACGATCCTGCGCATCGGTGCCGCACGGGGCGCGGCACAGCTCGGTGTCGGGTGGGAGAATACGCGCGTCGTCGTCATCGGGGACACGCCGCGCGACGTGGCCGCCGCAGCGTCGCTCGGTGCCGATTGCCTCGCCGTCTGCACGAGCGGCTCGACGCCTGAGGAACTGCGCGCTGCCGGACCGTGCCAGGTCTTTGCGACCCTCGACGCCCCCGGGGTGCTCGACGCGCTCTCGGGATTGAGGTGAAGCGATGTGGAAAGCCATCACGCGATTCTGTGCCGCGCTCGGCGCTGCGGTCATCCTGGCGGTGGTCGTGGGCTTGACGGTGCGGGCGATGCGCACCGGCTCGGTGCCGTCCCGCACAGTGCTCGAGCTCGATCTCGAGGGCAGCTTGGTGGAGTGGCAGCCGGACGATCCGCTCTCGCGACTGGTGCTCGGCGAGGGGCCCCGGTTGCGCGACGTGCTCGATGCGCTCGAACGGGCTGCCAGCGATGACCGGGTCCGCGTGCTGGTGGCCCGGCTCGGCACGGGGCCCATGGGCCTCGCGCAGCGCCAGGAGCTGCGCGACGCCGTCCTGGCGTTTCGCCGCAGTGGCAAGCGCGCCCTCGTGTTCGCCGAGAGCCTCGGAGAAATGGGCCCCGCGACCGGCGCGTACTACCTCGCCACCGCTTTCGACGAGATCTGGCTGCAGCCCTCGGGGCAGGTCGCGCTCACCGGCGCCCATGTGGAGACGCCGTTTGTCCGCGGCACGCTGGACAAGCTCGGTGTCGTGCCGCGCCTGGAGCACCGCAAGGCCTACAAGACGGCGCGAAATCTCTTCACCGAACGGGCCTTCACGCCTGAGCATCGCGAGATGATCGAGCGCATCGTCGCCTCGCAGCTGGGCCAGATCGTCCGCGGCATCGCCACGGCCCGAGGGATGGACGAAGCGGCCGTGCGCGAGCTCTGCGATCGGGGGCCTTTCGCTGCGACCGAGGCGCTGGCAGCCAGGCTGGTGGATCGCCTGGGCTATCGAGACGAAGTGTGGGCGGCGGCCGAAGAGGCTGCCGGGGGCGAGGCCACTCCCCTGCTCGCGCGGCGGTACCTGGCGATGGCGGGGCGACCGAACGACCGAGGCGAGGTGATCGCGCTCGTGCATGCCGTGGGCACCGTGCGGCAGGGGCGGAGCCGGGTGGATCCCACGACAGGGGCGGTCTCGCTAGGGAGCGACTCGGTCGTGCAGGCCATCGAGGATGCCGTCCGCGACGACGCCGTGCGGGCGATCGTGCTGCGGGTCGACAGCCCCGGGGGATCCTACGTGGCCTCCGACGCGATCTGGCGTGCCGTGAGGCGGGCCCGCGAACGGGGGCGCCCGGTGATCGCGACCATGGGGGATGTCGCCGGATCGGGCGGCTATTTCCTCGCCATGAACGCGGACCGCATCGTGGCGCAGCCGGGGACGCTCACCGGGTCGATCGGCGTCGTTGCCGGCAAGTTCGTGACGCGCGCGCTCTGGGACCGGCTCGGCGTGACCTGGGACGAGGTGGTGGCGGGCGAGCACGCCACGATGTGGTCGTCCCTGCACGATTTCACGCCGAGCCAGCAGGCGACCTTCGATGCCCTGCTCGATACGATCTACGCCGACTTCACGGCCAAGGTGGCTGCCGCGCGGTCCTTGAGCGCGACGCAGGTGGAGGCCGTCGCGCAGGGTCGGGTCTGGACCGGCGAGGACGCGCTGGCCCGCGGACTCGTGGACGAGCTCGGCGGCTACGAGACTGCCCTGCGCCTGGCGCGCGCCGCCGCCAACATGCCGCCCGATGCCCCCATCGCCTTGCGTGCGTATCCGCCGCGCCGGCGCCTTGTCGACGCCGTGCTCGCACGCCTGGCGGGCGAGGACGACGAGGAGGAGCCGGTCGCGATCGGACTCCAGGCGGTCCGCGAGCATCTCCAGCGGGTTGCACCGGTCGCTCGGGCGCTCGGCCTGATCTCCTGGCCGGGACTCTTGTCCGTGCCGCCGGCCCTGCGCTCGAGCTGGTGAGGCGCAGATGACGACTTTCCCGGACGAGCGCGGGGCGCGCGGGAAGCGCGAGCAAAACAAGGCGCGCAATCGCGCCGAGATCCTCGCCGCGGCTCGCGCGGTCTTCACCGAGATGGGCTACGGCGCGGCGACGATTCGCGACATCATCCGGCGAACGAGCCTCGCCACGGGCACGTTCTACAACTACTTTCCCGACAAGGAGTCGATCTTTCGTACGCTGGTCGAGGAAGTGTCGCGCGTGCTGCGCCAGCGTGTCCGCGCCGCGCGAGGCGAGGCGTCGACCCTCGAAGGCTTCGTGCAGGGCGGCTTCCGCGCGCTGTTTCGCTTCGTGGCCGAGGACCGCGTCACCTTCGAGCTCTTGCGCCGCAACGACGCGGCGATACGTGCGCTCCTCGGCGAGCCCGCGCTCATGGCAGCCGCCGAGGAGCTGCTGGAGGACCTCCAGCGTGCTGTCGATCGCGGGGTGGCCGGCGGCTTCGACATCGAATACATGGCAGCGGCCATGTACGGCGTCGGCTTCGAGGTCGCGGTGCGGATGGTGGAGCGACGCCCCGTGGACATCGAAGGGGCGACGAGGTTCGCCTCGACGCTCTTCCTGGCGGCGATGGACGCGTTCCGCGCTCCCGACGCCCCCGCGCCCGCCACGGCCCAGCGGCCTCCCTCCGCGAGCCGTGGCTCGAGGGGCAAGCGCTAGTCGGGGGGCGCTGCCGTCGGGCGATTCGCAACGCGCTGCGCGTTGCATTGCCCGCTCGGGCGGGGTGAGAGACGAGGAGTCACCTCCCAGCGAAGGAGCCTCTCCATGCACGAGTATCAGCTCTACATCGATGGCACGTTCTGCGATGCGGCCGATGGCCGGACGCTCGATTCGATCGACCCGGCGACCGAGGCACCATGGGCGCGGGTCGCCCGCGCCGGACGCGCCGATACGGAGCGCGCGATCCTGGCGGCGCGCAGGGCCTTCGACGAGGGGCCGTGGCCCCGCATGACGCCGGCCGACCGCAAGCGCATCCTGCACCAGATCGCGGACGGCCTCGAAGCCCGCTCGCAGGAGATCGCGCTGGTCGAGACCAGGGATTCGGGCGGCACCATCCGCAAGACCTCCGGCGACATGATGATGGCCGTGGCCCAGCTCCGCTACTTCGGCGACATGGCCGAGCGTCTTCCTCTGGAGCAGGAGCTCGAGGTGCCGCAGTTCCCCGCGCAGTCGAAAAACTGGCTGCTCCGCGAGCCCGTGGGCGTCTGCGGGCAGATCATCCCGTGGAACTTCCCCCTGCTCATGGCCGTGTGGAAGCTAGGACCGGCGCTGGCGACGGGGAACACGCTGGTGCTGAAGCCGGCGACCGATACCCCGTGCTCAGCCCTCGAGCTGGCGAGGATCATCGACCAGAGCGATCTCCCGAAAGGCGTGGTCAACGTGATCCACGGCAGCGGCGCGGAGTGCGGCGAGCTCCTCTGTACGAGCCCGCTCGTCGACAAGATCGCGCTCACGGGATCGACCGAGGTCGGTCGTCGCGTGCAGCAGCTCGCCGCCTCGACCATCAAGCGCGTCACGCTCGAGCTCGGGGGCAAATCCGCGAACATCATCCTGGACGATGCCGATCTGGAGATGGCGGTGGACGGCTCGCTCTTCGGCTGCTTCTTCCACCAGGGCCAGGCCTGCGAATCCGGGACGCGGCTGCTGGTTCCCGAGCGGCTCCACGACGATATCGTGGCCCGGCTCGTGGACCGGACCCGCGCGCTCACGATCGGCGATCCCCTCGATTTCGCGACCGCCCAGGGGCCGCTGGTCTCCGCGCGACAGCAGCAGACAGTGCTGGGCTATATCCAGTCGGGGCTCGAGGAAGGGGCGAAGATCGCCATCGGCGGCGGGCGGCCCGCGCACCTCCCCAAGGGCGCCTTCGTCGAACCCACGATCTTCACCGAGGTGAAGAACTCGATGAAGATCGCGCAGGAGGAGATCTTCGGGCCCGTCCTGTCGGTCATCCGCTACCGCAGCATCGACGAGGCCATCCGCATCGCCAACGACTCGATCTACGGTCTCGGCGGTGCGGTGTGGTCGTCGGACAAGGACAAGGCCTTCGCCGTGGCGAAGCAGATCCGCACGGGCACGGTCTGGATCAACGATTACCACCTGCTCTCGCCGGCGGCGCCGTTCGGGGGCTACAAGCAGAGCGGGATCGGCCGGGAGTTCGGGTTGGAAGGGATTCTCGCCTACACGGAGATCAAGCACGTGCACGTCGACATGGTCGACAACCGCCCGGCCAAGTTCTGGTACGGCGCGCTGTTCGGGGCGTGAAGGTCGCCGCGACCCCCGCGGCCCTCGCGCTGCTCGAGCAGCTGCGCGCCGCCGAGCCGAGCACGACCTTCGTCCTCGTGCTCGGCTCGGGCTGCTGCGAGGGGACGGCTCCCCACCTGTTTCGCGACTACGTCCTCGTGCCCGAGCAGGAACGCGTGGGGGACATCGCGGGGATCGCGGTGCATGCGGATGCCCACGTTCGGCAGCTCCATGCTGGCCGCGAGCTCACGATCGACGCCCGGCAGGATCCGACCGCCGACGGGTTCTCCGCCGAGATCCCGCTGGGGTGGCGGCTCGTGCTCGCCTGACAGACCGCCGTGGCGCGCCCCCCCCAGGCATGCAGCGGGCGGCTTGACGCGGGTCGCCGCATCCTCGAAGCGAGCAGGGATGCGACGCGACATCTTCGGCGAGGAGCACCGACTCTGGCGGGAGCAGGTCCGCCGCTTCTGCGAGCGGGAAATCGCTCCCCGGGTCCCGGAGTGGAATCGACAGGGCATGTCCGACCGCGCCACCTGGCGGCGTGCAGGCGAGGAGGGATTGCTCGGCGTCTGCGCCCCGCCGGAGTACGGCGGGGCGGGCGCGGACTTCCTCTATGCGCAGATCGTCAACGAGGAACTGGCCCGGGTCCGGGCGCACGGCATCATGATCCCCCTCCACGCGGACATCGTGCTCCCCTATCTCCTCAGCTATGGCAGCGCGGCGCAGAAGCGGCGCTGGGTGCCCGGAGCCGTGTCGGGGGAGGTGATCCTCGGGATCGCGATGACAGAGCCGGGAGCCGGGTCGGACCTCCAGGCCATTCAAACGACCGCGCGACGCGATGGAGACACCTGGGTCGTCAATGGCCAGAAGACCTTCATCTCGAACGGTCAGATCGGCGATCTGTTCGTGGTGGCTGTCAAGACCGATCCCACGGCTCGTCCGGCGCATCGCGGGATGAGTCTCCTACTGGTCGAAGCCGATCGACCTGGCTTCGTGCGAGGGAGACGCCTGGACAAGCTCGGACTGCCCGGGCAGGACACGAGCGAGCTCTTCTTCGAGGAGTGCCGCGTGCCCGTTGCCAACCTGCTCGGGGCCGAGGGCGATGGCTTCAAGATGCTCATGCAACAGCTGCAGCAGGAGCGCCTCGTCATCGCGATCACGGCCATCGCGTCCTGCCGGCGGGCACTCGACGACACGCTCGAGTACTGCCGGCAGCGCCGGGCCTTCGATCGACCGATCGCCGCCTTCCAGCACACGCAGTTCACGCTCGCGGAGCTGGCGACCGAGGTCGAGATCGGCCAGGTCTTCGTCGACCGCCTCTGTGCTGCCCATGTGCGTCACGAGGACCTCGTGACCGAGGTGAGCATGGCGAAGTGGTGGACGACCGACCTGCAGAAGCGCCTGGTCTCCGCGTGTCTGCAGTTGCACGGGGGCTACGGCTTCATGCGCGAGACGCCCATCGCCCAGGACTACGCCGACGCGGCCGTGCAGTCGATCTACGCCGGGACGAACGAGATCATGAAGGTCATCATCGCCCGGCGCATGGGGCTCGACCCGGGGCGCTCGGCGTGACTCGCAACCGAGACGCCAGCCGCGTATGCTGCCAGCTATGCGCATGCCGGGGCTCGTGATGGGAATGGCGGGGGCCATGGTCCTCGTCGCTTGCGCGGCGGAACAGGCCCGGGTCGAGCAACGTCGGCGAGATCTCTCGGCGGCTGCGCTGGGAACACCGTCGAGGTCGCTTCTTGCGCAGCTCACCCCCGAGGAGCGGGTCGCGCTCGAGCGTGCCGGCATGGGCGGACCGGCGGCTTCGAGCGAGGAGCCCGATGCGCCCATCGACGATCCCTCCGACCCCGAGGCGCCGGAGGAGCCCGAACGGGCCACGGAGACGGCGGGGAAAGTCGGCGTCGCCGTCCTGCAAGTCGGGCTGACGCTCGGCATGCTGGCGGCGCCATTTTTCCTGTTCTAGAAGTGTCGCTGTGGCGTGGGAGCGCGCGGCGCTCGTCGCGGGTCTGGCCGGGATCGTGTTCTGGCTCGCGTTCGATTCGGGGATCGTGTCGGCGGAACCCCCACCCCCGGGCCTGTCGGTCGCGCTCGGCCTGCTCGGGGTCGTCTTCGGCCTCGGGGCCTTCGTGATGCACAAGGGTGGTCGACCTGAACGTGCTCCGCTGCTGGCCGGACTGTCGGCCGGCGCCCTGGGCTACGCCGTAATTCGCACCCTGGCGTTCTGACCTCCGCGGGGGCGCTCAGTCGCTCGCTGGGACCAGCTCGAGCAGCGAGTGCTCCCCCGGCACACCGATCCGCAGCGGAAAGCCGTAATGTCCCGTGCCCCGGTGAACGTAGAGGCGATTCGAGCCGTGACCGAACAGGCCGTGGTCGGGCCAACGGGTCCGCCGCAGGACCGTCCAGTCAAGGCCAAAGCTCAGCAGCCCAAGCTGGCCGCCGTGCGTGTGGCCCGAGAGCGTCAGGTCGACCTCGCCCTTCGGCACGTGACGGAACACGAGCGGATCGTGCAGGAGCAAGAGACGGAGATGGCCTTCGCGTCGCGGGAAGCGCTCGAGCAGGCTCCGGATGTGCTCGCGCCGACCGCGGAAGACGAAGTCGGCGCCGACGATCTGCACCGGGCCGACGGGAGTCTCGACGGTCGCTTCCTCGTCAAGCAGCAAACGGATTCCGTTTGCTGCGAGGGCGCTTCGCACCTCCTCGGGGCACTCGTGGTCGTGATTGCCGAAGGTGGCAAAGCAGCGACCGGAGAGCTGCCGGAGAGGCTCGAGCGCGCGGGCCAGCGCTCCGGGGGTCCCCATCCCCTCCATGGTCAAGAAATCGCCTGTCAGCAGGACCAGGTCGGGCTCGTGCAGGACGAGCTCTGCAATTCGGCGACGCAGCCGCGCCACGGGCTGCCAGGGGCCGAGGTGCGGATCGGCAATCTGCACAATGCGCAAGGGACGGCGGGCCAGCGGCCGCGGCGGACGCCGACGGTACCGCTCCACGGGGAGGCGAGTGACCTCGGCTGGGCCCGTGCGCCCGAGGGGCACGCGAACGACTTCTCGGGCAGGTCGTATCGAGGTCACCACGGAGAACCCGGCGACCAGGAACGGAGCGAGGTCGAGCCAGCGGAGCCCCGCAAGTAGCGTGTCCGCGCCGAGCACCAGGGCAGCGGCACGCACTGGCAGCAACGCGAGCAGCCAGACACCCGCCAGCGAGCCGGCGCCGATGAAGGCCATCCCGGGAATGCTGATGGCCCAGCGAAAGACGCCGCGCCGCAGGCGAGCCTTGACCAGACCGATCAGGTGCAGGCCGGCGGCCGTCATACACCACACGAATGCCGCGTGGAGCCAGATCGCGCCGGGAAAGCCCATCCAGTCCAGGAGACGCGCGTGCATCACCACGGCGCCCGGAAGGGAAACGAGGAGCACGACGAGCGCGAAGATCGCGTACGTTCGGCCGCGAATTGCCCAGGCGTAAATCGGCAGGACCACGATGATGGCTGCAGCGATAGCCCACAGCGTGGCGAGGTGGGGATCGAGCATCAGGTGCGGAATGGTAACGTGTGGCCGCTGGTCATGCGACTCGCACCTTGGCCGGTTCGGTCAGGGGAGGTCGCAGGTAGCAGTCGCCGTCGGCGGGAAGGATGGCGGCGCGTCTTCGGTGCTGGCGCCCCAAGTGGTCGGGGTGTCTGTCAGCTCGACTCGCAGGATGGACTGCCGTTGGAGTTCCCGGGCGCGCAACCACGGGCGGTCGTGGGCCTTGCCATCGAGGGTCATCCGGCGCACGTAGGGCCGGTCCCGGGCGGCCCCGCGCGCGACGATGGTCAGCTTCGCATCGCCGCGCCTGATCGTGGCGCGCCGGAAGAGCGGTCTGCCCAGGAGCAGGACATCGGTGCCGGGAATTCCCGGGTAAAGACCCAGGGCGCCGAGGACGTACCAGGCCGCCATCTGGCCGAGGTCGTCGTTTCCCGCGAACCCCGAGGGCGAGTCGTCGAAGAGCTCGAGCAGGGCCCGGCGAACCGTCGCCTGCGTCTTCGCAGGCTGCCCGAGCCAGAGGTAGAGCCACGGCGTCAAGGCGCAGGGCTCGTTCGCCAGGTACGCGAACGGGGCCTCGTCGCCGGCGTTCAGAAAGCGGAAGAAGTCGTCCAGCCGTGCGGCGGCCGTGGCTGGGCCCCCCAGCAAGGCGCTCAGCCCGGCGACGTCGTGCGGAACCATCCACAGGTACTGCGCCGCGTTTCCCTCCACGAACCCCTCCCGGCTCGCCGGGTCGAAGCGCGTCGGGAAGCTGCCGTCGGCGTAGCGTGGCTGCAGATAGCCAGTAGCCGGGTTGAACAGTGTGGCCCACCCGCCAGCGCGGCTCAGGAAGGCGCGGCACGTCGCGGAATCGCCGAGTGCGGCGGCGAAGCGGGCGATGGCGAAGTCTGCGCTGGCGTATTCGAGCGTGGTTGCTGCAGACCCCCACACGCCCTCGGGCGAGCCGAACATCGACGACGATGCCCCGCTGCTGTTCTCGGTGCCGTCGTGGGGCACCCAGCCGTGCGTCAGGTATCCCGAAAGCCCCTGGCGCTGCACATGGCCGTTGCGCACGATCGGATCGCTGGCGCCCTGCACCATGGCTGCGAGCGCGGCGGCACGATCGAAGCCCGTCGCTCCGAAGGCGTGCGCGCTGGCGAGCATGGCGGGGGCGGGGTCCCCGACCATGACGTTGGTGTGGGCAGCGGCGACCGACCAGCGGGGGAGCCAGCCGCTTTCCTGGGCGTTGCGTACCAGCGACTGCATCATGTCGCTCGTGCGGTCGGGAAACAGGAAAGCGAGCAGCGGGATCTGGCTGCGATAGACGTCCCAGCCGGAGAAGGTGGTGTACTGCACCTGGGTGCCCGCGGACCGCACGGTGCCATCCATACCCAGGTACTCGCCGTTCGCGTCGCTGAAGACGGTCGGACCGAGGAACGCGTGATAGAGCATGGTGTAGAAGGTCCGGCGGTCGGCGCGTGTTCCGCCGCGCACGCGCACCGCCCCCAGAGCGGCGTTCCACGCCCTCCTCGCCTCTCGCTGTACCTCCGCGAAGCGCCGGCGACCTTGCTCGCGCCGCAGATTGTCGCGCGCGTTGTCGACGCTGACGTACGATACGGCCACGCGCATGGTCACGGTCCGGTCTCGCCGGCTGTCGAAGGTCACCCAGGCGCCGGCCTGCGCCCCGTTGCTCGCCGAGGTCGCAAAGGGTGCTGCGGAGATCGGCCGGAGATGGAACGGCCGTTCCGAGCGGTCGGTCGCGGCGGTTGCCCCGGCCATGAGCGCCTGGCGCTCCCAGGTCCCCCAGGCGCGAAAGGCGCGGTCGAACACGGCGACGAAGTGGATGGTGTATCGGTTGGTATGATAGCAAAACTGCCCGCTCTCGACCGTGCCCGAGATCTCCTGGCGCTCAGGGTCGATGGTAAACGTGGCCAGCCCGTTGGCCATGGAGCTGCCCCCCGCATTGACGAGAACGCTCGCTGCCTCCGTGGCCGGGAACGTGAAGCGCCCGATCCCGGTGCGGGTGGTGGCGCTGAGCTCGACGGAGATCGCTCGCGGACCGCCGGGGTCGAGCACGACAGAGTAATAGCCGGGAGCTGCGCGCTCGCGCTCGTGGTCGAAAGATGGGAGGTACAGCGGATCGACGTCGTAGGACCCGGCCACGGCGGGCGACTTCGTCACCGGCACGGCGGTGGGCAGGATGGGAAAATCCTGATGGGTGCCGCAGCCCGCGCCGCTGACATGGGTCACGCTGAAGCCGCGAAGCTGGCGGTCGACCCACGAATACCCCCCGGGCGCGTTGACCTTGCCGGGCACGGTATCCGGGCTCCATGCCAGCATGCCGAAGGGGAGGACGGCGCCGGGGAACGTGTTGCCGGCGCCGCCGCCGGTGCCGAAGTCGGTCCCGCCTGCATCGGTCCCCGTAAAAGGGTTCACGAGGGCGGTATACTGCGTGGCCCGGGCCGGAAGAGCGCAGCAGCAGGCGACCAGGAACACGGCGATGCGGCATGACAACGGCGGCCTCATGCGGGAGGGCTCTACCACGAAGCGGGCCATGTCTGCGGCCTGCGAGCCCCGCGGCCTTCCGCTTTATACCGCTCGCTGTTGTTGGCTATGATGGCTCGATGAGCCAACGCTGCCCGTACGCCGCTCCCCGACGCGTCGTTCTCCTCGTCCTCCTGGCATGCTCGAGTCTGACCGGCTGCATTCGCTCCGTCCAGCCGTTTTTCGCCGATGCCGACAGCGTATTCGAAAACAGCCTCCTCGGGAGCTGGGTGGGCCTCGAGGGCCGGCAGATGTGGCTCATCGGCGCCGTCGACAAGCGGAGCTATCGGCTCACCATCGTCGGTGAAGATGGCCGGGGCGTGTTCGCGGGCCGTCTGGCGCGCCTCAAGGGGACGCTCTTTCTCGATCTGAGCCCGGCTGAGGGGCCGCGCCTGAGTCAGAACGCGTTGTTCGCAGCGCTCCTGATGCCCATGCACGTCGTGGCCCGTGTCGAGATCGCCGAGAACCAGCTTCGCGTGCGCCCGCTCAATGGCGTGTGGCTGGACCGGGAGCTGCGGGCGAAGCCAAAGTTGCTCAGGCACGAACGCAGGGGAGACAAGGAGGTCCTGCTGACGGCGTCCTCGCTCGAGCTCGGGGCCTTCCTGGCCGCTCAGGCGAAGAACGAGGAGGCTTTCGGACCGCAGGAGCTCGTGCTCCACCGGCTCGTCCTCCCCGAGGACGAGAAGCCAGATCCAACCGCGCCGGAGCCCCGAGGCGAGGGATGACCGTCGTCGGCCACCGTGGCGCGCCGTGGCGTTACGGGGTGGTCTCGTAGCGTGCCAGGGCGGCGCGCAGATGGCTCCGGACCTCGTCGCGGAGCGTGCGCGGCGCCACGACCCGCACGTGCGGACCGAGGCCAAGAATCCAGTTCACCAGCTCGCGTGTGCCGCGTACGGTCATCGTCAGTCGCATCGTGCCGTCGTCTCGCTCGACGAAGCGCTGGGTCGGATGCAGACGGCGAGCCTGGAGGAGCTCCTTGCCCTCGCGCGTGAGGATGTCCAGCTCGACGGCGGTCTCTTCGCCCTCGACGATCCCGAAGGTCCCCTGCGTGTGTTTTTCGGGTGAGTAGCGCGCAGGATAGTCGAAATGCTGCTCGAGCAGCTCGAGCGTGCGGATGCGCTCGACGGCGAGATACACGATCCGCCGGTACCGGTGGCTCCGCCCGATCACGTACAAGCCCCCACGATACATGGCGAGGGTGTACGGATCGAAGTCGTGCCGCGTGATCTCGCCCCGCCAGAGCCCGGCATACTCGACGCGCACCGTCCGCTGATGGACGAGGGCCCGCACGAGCCGGTCGAGGACCTCGTCGGCGCTGCGGTAGTCTTTCATGGCGTACGGTACGTGGAAGAACTTCTTGTCGAAATGGGCGAGACGCCGCGCCTGGACTGGCGAGAGCGTGCGGCGGAAGCTTTCCCACAGATCGGCGACGCCATCCTTGAGGATGGTGCCGTCGAGAAACTGCAGCACGCTGAGCGCGAGGTAGTAGGCCATGGCCTGGTAGGCGGTCGACTCGGTGGCGCGAGAGGTATCGGCGAGTCGGAGGGCACGGCGGCTCCCCTGGTGGACGACGCGCAGAAGCGGCTCCCCATCCGGCCCTTTCAGCTCGCGGCGGCACGCGGCGACGTAGCGCAGCAGGGTGCGCTCGGAGATGCCGAGCGCGTGTTGGATCGCCGCGAAGCTCCAGCCGTGGGGGCGGGCCCCGAGCTCGTAGACGATCCGGGCGATGCGCAGCGCCGAGCCGTAGGTGGCTGGCCGAGAGCGACGAGCGGGTGGCATGGACCTATTCCTCGACGGTAGGGGTTGCGGGCGAATCTCCCCGACTTGTGGGGCGGCTTGGTGTCAGGGGCAAGAGACAGGGGACTGGTCGCTGTCGCTGTCGTGGGGAGCCGCTTTCTGCTACGAGGCTGCCGCGCAGCACCGCCGAGGGAGGGGCCATGTGGGGATGGAGAGAGCGACGCGGATGGCGAATCGTGGCCGCGACCGCGGTCCTGAGCACGGTCCTGCAGGGGGCGCTGGCTGCAGAGTACCGCGAGGGACGCTCCGCCACCGGCGAGGAGGTGCACGACGCCCGGCGATTCTACTTCTGGTTCGATACCGGGCACCAGGCCCTGCTCGACGAGCATGTCGTGAGCGATCTGCACTTCGACACCCCCGACGGCATCAACGTGGTACTCGGCGGTGGGGGCGGCTACACTCTCGACCGGTACTGGAGCGTCGAGCTGCAGGGCCACGGCACGGAGCTCGACGTGCGCTCGTCGAGCCTCGGGAAGGTTCGCGAGTATAGCAACATCACCGTCCTGCCCAGTGTCCGCTTCCGCTGGCCCTTCGCGGGGACGCCGTGGATGCCCTGGATACGCGCGGGGCTCGGATTCTCGCTGAACGACGTGAACGATACCGGCAACCCCCGGGTGAAGCTCGATGCCGACGAGACGACCATCGCCGGGGCCCTCGCCCTCGGTCTCGATTACTTCGTCTCGCCGAACGTGGCTCTGGGACTGGCGCTCCAGTCGCTCATCTATCCGGACCAGCGCGCGACCTTCATCTACCGGGACGCGCAGAACCGGATCGCTCGCCGGGCGAGCGAGGATTTCAACCTGAGCTCCCAGGGAGCCCTGGCCTATATTCGCCTCTTTCCCGGCCAGCAGGCGACAGCCGGCGACGGATCCGGACGGCGGCTCTTCCTCTCAGAGGTGGGACCCTTCGATACGGGCGATCTCCGCGGCTACCTCTACCTGTTCGGCGGGCACACCCAGCTCTTCCACGACGAGTTTGGTGGCCCGCTCGGTCTCGAGGCACCAGGCGACTTCAACGCGACGCTCGGCGGAGCGCTCGGCATCAACCTGAGCACGCACTGGGGAGCGGAGATTCAGCTCTCGAACAGCGATCCCAACCTCGATGGCCGGCCCTACGGCAAGATGGCCGAGGTCTCGAACTTCACCGTGCTGCCCCTGCTGCGGTTTCGCTGGCCCCTGCTCGGGGGGCGGCTCGTCCCCTTCGTCCGGGCGGGGGTAGGGGTGGCCTTCTTCGAGATCAACGACAAGCGCTCGGCGCTCGACATCGACAAGACGGGGACCACCGCACGGACGGTGCCCACGCCGCAGGTCAGCATTACCGACACCTCGGTGGCGGCATCCATCCAGCCCGGGCTCGAGTTTTTCCTCAACCACCATCTCAGCGTCGGGCTCTCGTTCCCGTTCTTCGTCTATCCCGAGCTGGATACCACCGTGAAGGAGCCTGGTCGCCCCCTCGTGCGCGGTGAGGCTGATTTTTCCGGCGTCGCCGGCGTGCTGGAGATTCGCGCCTACGTGCCGTGACTCAGTCGCGAATCTGCACCACCTGTTGGAAGGTCGGTCGGTTCTGCCAGGGGATCGGCGATACCGTCACCAGGCCGCCGAGCGAGAAGCGGATCTCGTCCCGTGTCGGATCGGCTCGCCAGGCGGCGGGATCGCTCGAAGCGGAGGAGGTTGCCAGCGCGTCGACGGCGCGGCGCAGGCTTGCCTGGACAGCGGCTGCGCACCCCTTGCGGGTGCCGTCGGCGCAGCGCAGCGCCTTGTATTTCCCTCGCACGGGTCGGCCACGGGCCTGCCGGACCGCTTTCTTGACCGTACCGTAATATCCGCTCTGGAACGCGGAGCCGAGATGGCTTGCCGGGTCGTCATGAAACCCGAGGCCGACGATGTCGTAGAGTCCCTCGAGCTGACCGTCGAACATCGCGCGGACGAGCGGCTCCCACCACGCGTCCATGAGGGCAACGGCAGCTTCGTCGTCATAGCGACCGTCGCCGTCGCGATCGAGGCGATGGGCGCCGCCATCGAGCCAGCCGCGCAGCAGCGCGACGAAGGGACGGAGGTCGCGCGCCTTGCCAGCCATGCCGAGTAGGTCGGGGAGAAGCTCCTGTCCTCGCAGGTCAGTGGTGGCGGCCAGCGCCATGGCCTCCACGGCCTCGCTGAGGCGCGCCCGGCGCCCTCCCTTGACGAGGGGGCGGAGTCGAGCGTCGAGCAGCTGCGAGCGATAGACGGCCGTGTAGTCGCGCGTCCCGTCGGCGGCGCGCCAGTGGCGGGCCGGCTTGTTGTTCCACGAGGTCATGAACCCCTGGCGTGGATCGACATCGAACGGCTGCTCGTCTGCGCCGAGGAATCCGCGCCATTCCCATTCGCCGGTCCCCCAACTCGGGAAGTCCGGGTCCACGCCGGTTGCCCGCCGCGGAAAGCGACCCGAATGGAAATAGGCGATCTGAGTGCGATTGACGTAGACCCAGTTGAAGGTCCCCGTGTTCGCGGCCATCGCGTCCCGAAACTGTTGCGGGGTCTGGGCCAGGTTCGCGTTGAGTTGCGCGTAGGCGCCACCGGAATCGATCTCGAGCCCGAAGTTCGCACGCCGCCTGGCCAGCACCACGGGCTCGCCCTGCACGGTGGCGGTCCCGATCACGGGACCGTGCACCGTCCGCCAGACGCGTGCCGTCACCTCCGTGGTGCCCACGATCCAGCTGTCGGTTCGCCGCTGCATGGGCACGCAGCTGCCCTGGAAGCGTGTTCCCTCGTTCGCTGCGCCCCCTTCGGGCGTGCACAGGCGTTCCACGTACACGTCGGTCAGGTCCGAACCGCCCGCCGTGGCCGTCCAGGCATAGTCAGGAGTGTGGCCGATGACCACGTAGGGGACGCCCGCCGGCGTCATGCCCCGCACGCGGATCCCGCCTCCGTCCAGAGCGAATTCGAGCAGCGGCTGGGGAGCGAAGTAGCCGGTCTGGGGACCGCCGACCATGATGGGCCGGTTGCCCTCGGCCTCGCGCGCTGCGATCACGAGCCAGTTACTGGCACGGGCCGGGAACGCCAACGCTGCGGGCGTCCGCGGGGTCGCGAGAGAGGCGGCCGTGGAAAGAGCGCGGGAGGTGCTCACGGGCTCGTAGGGTACGAAGGAGCCCGGGTCGAAGCGGGCGACGGCCGCGGGATCGACGTTCCTGCGCTCCATGTACGGGAACGACCTGCGGGTCGACACCGGCGCGCTCGGATCCTCCGCAGCGCGGAGGTCGTCGTAAAGCCGTCCGCCGATCCGCTCCCCGAAGCGCTCGACCAGCGCCTGAGCGAGCTGCAGGTTGCGATGCTCGGCTCCCCCGCCGTTGCAGAATCCGATCACGGTGCAGAAGGCGATCCCCGAGGCAGCGGAATCGGCCAGCGTCCAGTCCTCGAGCGGCAGGCCGAAGATCAGGTACTCGGCGGGCAGCTTCGCCGGATCGGTGCGAGCCTCGGCGATATAGGCATTCATGCCGTCGGTGAATGCCTCCGCATCGGCCCGTACGAGCGGCCCGAGATCCGGATTCCGCTGCACCCCCTCATCGACGATGGCTTGCAGCTCGTCTGCACTGTGACCGGCGACCCGGTAGTACGTGCGGTCGAAATCGAGGGTGGCTTCCAGTCCGAGCACGCCTCCGATGAAGGCGGAGAGGCGGCCTCGGCCCATGTGTCGCAGCACATCAGCGAAAAACAGCCGGTCGGCGGCCGTGACATAGCCCGCACCCCAAAAGACATCGTGGCGTGTCGTGCCCTGCACGTGGGGGACGCCGAACGCGTCGCGCACGATGGTTATCCCGGGCCGCGGGATGAGAATTGCCGTGGGTTGGGTGGGGGGGGCGATGGCCGCGTCCTTGAAGAACGCGAGCAGCTCGTCGTTGGTGATTCCGGGGACGCGACGGATCAGCGCGGCGTAGGGGGCGAGCTGATCGCTCGCGTATGGACCCGGGCGACCAGTCGTGGAGGGCACGAAGCCATCCTGGCCAGGCGGTAGAATACTCAAGAAGCTCGGCTGGGCCTCCGCGGCGACAGCGACAAGCAGGAGAAGCAGTGCGACAGGTGCGCGCATCGTGCTCGCTTAGCAGCACTTCCGTGCCCGGACCAAGGGCTGTCCCCCGACACAGAGACGGTGAGCGATCCGCAGCATGGCGGAGATTTCCGTTGACGGCGGCCGCGAAGCGTCGTAGCTTTGAAGAACCTTGACGAGGAGGACTCCGATGGCCTACGTCCGCTGTGGTGCAGTGCTGGCAATATGTCTCGTTTGTTCGCTCGCAGGGACGGTCGAGGCGAGCGTCAAGTCCCGCAAGCTTCGGACCGAGCTGACAGAGCTGAAGAGCCGTCTGGCTCAGCTGGAGGGCCAGCTGAGCTACCTCCTGCGGGCGCAGGCGGCAGGCGGTGGTCCGGCGAGGACGCCGGCGCGCCCCGACATGGCAGGGCCATGGCTGCCATGGCCGGGCGGGCTGTGCAGTGACCCCTGCGCGAGCGATTCCGACGGCGACGGGATCGGCGACTGCGAAGATATCTGTCCATGCGATGCCAGCAGCGGTGACGACGACGGTGACGGGATCCCGGACTGTGCCGATCCCTGTCTCGGGGACGCGAGCAACGCCTGTCTGGATCCCTGCCGCGGCGACAGCGACGGAGACGGGCGAGGCGATTGCGACGACCCCTGTCCCTTCGATCCCGCTCCCGAGCGAGACGGGGATGCTGATCAGATCCCGGACTGTGTCGATCCCTGCCCGAGGGACAGGAAAAACGGTTGCTACGAGCCCTGCCCGCTCGACTCGGACGGCGATGGTCTCAGAGACTGCCATGATCAGTGCCCGTGGGCTGCGAACGAGGATCCCAGTCTCCCGTGTCGAGTGCCGCCCAGCCTTCCGTTTCCTCCTGTGCGGCCGCCGACCTCAGGGGGATGCGTGGTGAGCGGATGTAGCGGCCAGCTCTGCACCGAGGCACCCGGCGAGGCGAGCACCTGCGAATGGCAGCCCGAGTACGCCTGTTACCGCGACGCCGCCTGCGGGCGCCAGGCCGACGGGAAATGCGGCTGGGCGATGACTGACGGGCTGCGGGAGTGCCTGGCGAAGGCACGCAGGCCTGCCGCCGCCACCGGGCGCTAGCCGAGGCGAAGGCGTGTTGCCGCCCGCCGCCCGGACTCGCTCCCGGGCGGCGAGCCCCGCTCAGTACGTCTCGAATACCCGGACGTCGAAGGGGGCGAGAGAGAGGGTGGCCCAGCCCGTGCCGTGCGCCCGGAGTGGGGGGATGCCGCCGGCTCGGCGACCGCGCTCGGCCCAGCCCCGGAGCCACGGCCAGGGCAGGTCGTAGGCGGGATAGTCTTCGCCGCCCATGTTGGCGACGACCACGACCTGCCCCCCACTGCCGAGGGGCTGGCCCGCGGTCCGACAGTAGGCGAATACGCGCCGGCCGCCGGGCTCATCGAGCGTGGGGTGGAGGTGAAAGAATTCCACCTCGTTGCGGTGCAGCGCAGGATGTCCCTGGCGCAGCCAGACGAGATCGGCAACCGCTGCCACCACCTCCCGGTGGCCGTCGTGCTCCCGTCGGTACCAGTCGACCGGATCAGACATCTTCAGCTGCCAGTCGTAGTGGTTCGTGTCGTGGATGTCGGCGAATTCCTCGCCGGCCAGGAGCATCGGGATGGTGACGGCCGTGAGGAGAAGGGCGTATGCGCTCCGGACCCGATCGAGCGCGTGGCGATGCAGGGCTTGCAAGCCGGCATCCGCTCGACCGGCGCGGACTGCCTCGACGACGTCCCGGACGTTCTCGAACGATCCATCCCCTCGACCGAAATACCGGAGCAGCGAGGAGAGGACGTGGTTCATGAATCGTCGCTCCCCGTCCTTCTCGACGTCATGCGAGGTTACATACCCCACGCTCTCGGCAAGGTCCCCGAAGCCACCGTCGAAGCGTTGGGACCACCCGTCCCAGCGCCGTGCGCCCGAAATCAGCCCCGCGATCCGCTCGCGGCGGCTGGGCTGCCCGGGGAGGGTATGCATCTCGTTCAGGAGGAGCCGACGGATCTCGTCGCGAAAGCTGAAATTCCACATCGCGTCGACGATCTTGCGTCCGTTCGGGTTGTGAGGATGGTGGCGGACGATCTGGCTACGCGTCCACGAGTCCTCGGCGATCACCAGAAATGGCCGATCGGGAAAGCGCTGGCGAAAGATCTCCCAGGCCGCGTCGCGGAACTGCTGCACGAACTCCCAGTTGTCGATGCCCTTGAACTCGTCAACGCGGAAGCCGTCGATTCGGTACTCCTCGATCCAGTAGCGAGCCATGTCGAAGTGCAGCTGCCGTGCCCAGTGTCGGCCATCGACCGGCGTCCGGAAGCGGAACATCTGCCCGCCGTAATCCTCCCCGCGCCCCGGCTCCTCGCTGGGATGGATGAAGTAGCGCTGCCAGGCGAGGCGAGCGAGCGGACAGTCGCGCGCATGATTCATCACGACGTCGAGCAGCACGCGGATCCCGTGCTGATGGCATCGCTTGATGAACCACTTGAGCTCCACGGGTGGCCCCATGTCGAAGTCGGGTGCGAAAAAGAAACGCGTGCCGTAGCCCCAGTTGAGGGTATCGGGAGAGTCCTGGATGGGCAGCAACTCGATGCAGTTGATGCCGTCGTTTGCCAGGCGCTCGAGGTGGGCGAAGACGACCTTCTCGAAGGTCCCGAGCCCGACCTGGCGGGTGGTATCGCCCTCCATCCACCGCAGCGGCATCTCGTAGATGACGATCCGGTTGTTCTCCGGCAGGGTGACGCCGGCCGGCAGCTCGTCGCTCCAGTCGAAGGCCGGCCGCCATTCCCGGCCACCGCGCAGGTGGAGGAGGCCGCGATAGCCGCCGAAGCGGGTCAGCTCCTTCGCATAGGGGTCGGGGACCGGTCGCGCGCGGTCGTCGTCGACGATCAGCTCGTACTCGTAAGTGCCGTCGGGGAGCCCGAGCGTCTCGACGTCGATTTCCCAGAAGCCTTCCCCGCCCTGCGCGAGGGGCCAGTAGCGCCAGCGCTCACCGAAACGGTCGCGTTCGAGGATACTCGCCAGGCGCAGGTGCACCGTGCTGGCGTGCGGGGCGGGGATGCGCATGGTCGCCTTCAAGACCGCTTCGCTCGGCTAACCGCGATCGGCTCGCGCGATCTCGCGCGCTGGGCGTGTTCCGCCGCTGGCGCCGTGCCGGTCGACCCCCCGAGGGTTTCGCCCCCATCTGCCGGTGCCCCGCGGGCCGCGGGTTGACGCCGCGCCCGTGCGCGGATCGTGCGCGCCATGTCCTCGAGCCGCCGATTCCACTTCCAGGCAAGCCCGCGGACCGTGCGCGGGTTGCAGGCGATCAGGTTGACCATCGTGCGCGCGCCGGTGGCCCAGCGGCGCTTGTAGTCGGAATGTCCGCCGAGGAAGTCGTATTCTCGAAGCCCGTGTGCGATGCCCCACTGGATGACGGCGCCCGTGAGCAGTGTTCCCACCCGCTGTCCGGCGAAGTCGGGCGACCAGCCGCCTTGCATGCACCAGAGCTTGTTGCCGTAGACGTAGTCGTAGCGCACGGCGATGTTCTCGCCGTCGAGCGCCAGGACGACGAGAAGCAGCCAGCCCTTGGCGTGGAACCGACGGGCGATCTCCTCGTGAAAGCTCAGGTACTCCTCCGTCGAGAAACTGCGACTGCGGTCGCCCCAGCGCTCGCGATGCAGCCTCGCGAGCTCGCGGAACGCGCTCTCGAGGGGAAGGTCTGCACCGGCGAACAGCACTCGCGCATCCCCCGATGCCCGCAGGCGGTTCCAGCTGTTGTTCCACTGGCTGCGGAAGTTGCGGCTCTTCTGCGCGAGAAGCGCGTCCCACGATGTCGGCAGCGCGACGTATGGCGAGGGCAGCGGGCGCTCGCGACAGGCGGCGAAACGGGCCGAGCTCATCTGGCGCTCGAGGGGCTCGAGATTGGGCGAGCTGGTGAGGATGCGCTCGAAGAACACGTAGTCCCATTCCGATGCGAGGTCCTGCTGGAGACTCCGGCAGAACGCCGTGACGACCTCGGCTTCTCGCCCCGCCTCGATGATGAAGTCCAGGTACTCGGCAAGCGTGTCGCCCTGCTGGCCGATGAGCATGAGCGCGCGGAACGGCACCCCGCTGGCCGATCGGCGTCGGCCGACCATCAGCGGAGCGATGCCGAGCAGCGTTCCGTGATGGTCCTCTGCGGTGAGCAGCAGGAGGCGAAAGTGCTTGCCGAACACTCGCCACCATGTGGTGACCCACTCCCAGGTCAGGAACACGCAGTCGCTGCGGCTGCGCTGCAGCAAGGGGTTCCATGTGGAAGCGAGCGCCTCGAAGGCTTCTGGGCTGCGATGGCAGCGGATACGCATGGCGGGCGACGGGGGATGGGCGGTCGACACGACAGGGGAATCAGTGCGGCGGCGAAGGCCGGGCCTCGAGCAGGGCCCGCGTTCCGCGTCGACGGGCACCGAGCTGCCCGAGCCTACGCCAAGTCGACGGTACACAGGGCCCTGCCCGCGGGTCAAGGACCGAAACACGGGGGCGTTGGCGTCTTGCGGGCACGGTACATCGGCAGGCCTTCCGATCGTGAAGCTGCGCAAGGCCGTGCAATTTTGCGAGGCAGGCGCCTTGGCGAAGGCCATGTTCGCCTGAGCGGCTGATGGCGTGGATGGTCTGCTAACGGCATGTCCCTTGCTGCGGATGTGTGGTTGCCGCGTCGGGCCGGTTTCGTCGCTGCCGTGCCGACCTAAGGAGGGGTCCCCATGAGCACCACTGGCCGCAACGGCTTCAGAGCGCTCGCAATGGCAGTTCTCGTGGCAGGAGTGGCGGACGCTGCTCCGCCCCTCAAGCGCAACCTCGATGCCTACATCATCTTCGGCATGCGAAACGTGGGCTTGAAGAACATCTCCGTGACGGGAGGGTGCAACACCGGGGTCAACTGCGCACGGCCTACGGCCAATAGCTCCTGCGGTGTCGCCAACCACGAGAACGCGTTCTACGACGAGGGCTCGCAGATCGCGGCCGATGTCGCTCGATTCAATCGGCCAGGCGGAATCATCTACCAGCTCTTCGCGAACTTCCCCAACGGCCTCAACAACGTCGTCATCAACGAGCCGCCGGTGCTGTCGCCGAATCCGCTCCCCCTCCTGCCGGATGCGGACGGTGACGGGACGCCGAGCTGCAGGACCGGCGGTGGAGGGTGTATCACGGACGCCGGAGACCTGGCGACCGCGTGCGGGTTCCCGACACCCTTTCCGGCCTGCGATCCTGCGCGGAACGTGACCGTCAACCAGGGGTCAGAGTGCATCGGCGCACCGGATGCGTCGCCGGGCAACCGCCGCTGCGACCTCGCGCCAGGGACCTACGGCAACTTGACGGTGCAGAACGACGCCAAGCTCACGCTGGTCGGTGGGACGTACACTTTCTGTGGCTTCCAGTTCGGGCGCCGCACCGAAACGATCGCGAACGCCGCCTCCGTGGTCAACGTGCATGGTGACGTTGGAATCAACAGTGGGTCGCTCTTCGGGCCCGCGCCCGGTACGAACTGCGGTCAGATCCGGGTGTATGTCAGGGGGAGTGGGGGCTTCAGCTTCGGGCGGGAGGCGACCATCAACGGGTTCTTCTGTGCCCCGGAGCGGTTGATTCGCCTCGGGCACGGCAACAACCTGAGCGGTCGCTTCTACGGCGACGAGGTGAGTGCCGATGGCGACAACCGGGCCGTCTGCTGTCAGGGCGGGGTCGGTGGTGTGTGTATCGAACCGCCAGTCAACACCGATCCGGCGTTGCGCCGAAACCTCGACGACTATTTCCTCCTTGCGATGCGTTATGCCTCGCTCAAGAACATGAGCCTGAGCAGCCCGTGCAATATCGGGGTCAACTGTGGGACGGCACAGCAGCGCTCCGCCTGCGGCTTCCTGGGTACGGCGGGTGTGACCATGCCGGACTACAGCCAGCTCGTGGGACACCAGACGGTCTTCCGCGGTTCGGGCAGCCGCGTGTGGCAGTCCTTCCGCAACAACAACTCCCCGCTCGACAACGTCCAGCTCCTGGGCCCACTGCCCAATCCGCAGCCATTCACCACGCCGCTGATCCCGAACACCTGCGACCAGAGCTGCACGCCCAGCATCGCGGCGATCAAGACAGCCTGTGGCTTCCCGTCGCCGTTCCCGGCCTGCGACCCGACCAAACCGGTACGTGCGGCCCAGGGTGCTGACTGTGCGCCGTACGACACCGTACCAGGGAACAAGCAGTGCGATCTGCCGCCCGGAACCTACGGTTCGTTTGCGGTGCTGAACGACGGGTGGGCCAACCTGCAGGCAGGGACCTACGTCTTTTGCCGCGGTCGCCTGGGACGTCGGGCGAAGCTCACGGCCAAGCCCACTACGACCGTGCTGATCCCTGCCGGCGGGAGCTTCCGTGCGAGCAATGGCTCGCAGGTGGCCGAGGAATGCGGCGACCTCAAGCTGCTCGTGGATGGGCCGCCGTCGAGCGTCGTGTTCGGGCGTTCCGGGTTCATGACGGCCCAGGTGTGTGCGCCCGGATCCCGCATCCGGCTGGGACATGGCAACGTGCTGGCGGGACGGTTCATCGGCGACAAGATCACCGCCGACCTGAACAACACCGGGCGGTGCTGCGGACGATGTCCGTGAGCCGCCGAGCTGAGTCACTCATCGGCGTGTGTCGGGAGCCCCACGAGCGGTCGCCTGCGGACGGGTGACGCGAAACAGCGTCGCCTCGGGCCAGCGGCGCACGAGCGCGAGCCCGGGCGGCAGTGTCCCGGCCCACTTCGAGGGGAGCGGGCGGCCGGCGGTGTGGACGACGATCCAGCCGACGCCCGTCGCGGCGACGAGTTCATCGAGAGCGTCCGGATCCGGCAGGGCTTCCACGAGGCGGCGTCGGTGCGCGGTGTCGGGCGGGGGATACGCCGTGTAGCCCCCGACCAGCGGCAGCCAGTGCACCGTGCTGAAGTACATTCGTCGCGCCTCCGTGGTGAATCCTCCCGGAGGCACCTCGACGAGCGGCCGTCCCTCCCGTTGGCGGCGAGCCACCGGTACACCGGCGTGATGGCTTCGCCCACGGGCTGCGGCACGAGCGGATGCTGCGCGAGGGGCGACTAGGTCCAGAAGACCCCCACGATGGCGGCCGCCGCGGCAAGCCAGCGTCCACGACGCAGCGGAAGTCGGTCGAAGCCGAGCGCCGCGAGCAGCGCGAAGCCCACCATGGCGACGACCACGAATCGCACGGGCACACGAACCGAGGCGAAGCCGGGCAGCCAGGCGACGAGCAGGCTGTAGGGCGTTGGCAGCTCCCAGGCCCCCAGGGGGATCACCGGCCCCGATCCGAAGACGAGGCCGATGCCGATCATGGCCACGGCAAGCAGACAGGGCTATCCCCGACCGCGCCATGGTGGGAGCAGCGCGACGGCGCCCAGGAGGTAGCCCAGGGCTCCGACCGCGGAGGTCGTGAGCAGTCGCCAGACCATGGCTGGCGCATACTCGACGCCGAGCGCATTGCCCTGCCAGTAGACCGGAATCAGCCCCGCGGCCCGCAGGCGCATATACGGCAGGCTGGTGGCCCCGAGCAGGATTGCGGGGACTGCGAGGGCCATGGCCAGCCGTGTGGCGCGCCGGAGATCCAGGCGAGCCCGCCAGCGCACGAGGGCGAGCGGCAGGTAGCCAGCGAGCAACAGGACTGTCGCGAAGGCGAAGTACACGGATGAGAGGACCTGCAAGGACGCTGCGACTGCAAGGAAGCACGCGTCCCGCCGTCGTCCCCTTTCGAGCAGGCGCTCCGCGAAGAGCACGACGAGCGGCAGGTACTGGGTTCCCAGGAGATGGAACTGCTGCGTGGTCTCGTAGCGCCACGGACAGGACGCGAAGAGCGTGCCAGCGAGAAAGGCTGCCGGTGCGGATGCGAAGCGCCGGACGAGGGCGTAGGTGGTCGCCGCGCAGGCCACCTGCATGGCGAAGAGGAGCACGTTGGCGGCAAGCACGGCATTGCCGCTGATCCAGTAGACGGGGGCGAAGAGCGGCTGGTGGCCGAGCAGATGCTCGGAGAAGGCGAGGGATGCGGGGGCGGGGTGGAACACATTGGCATCGAAGAGGTGGAGCGGCGACCGCGACAGTGCGTGCGCTCCCCAGGCGAGGATCCAGAGGACGAGGTAGTAGTCGGTGAAGCCGACGAAGGGGTCGTGCGCAATCAGTGCTGCCGCAGCCGGAGCGGTTGGCAGCGGCCAGAGCCACCACAGCGTGAGACCAGCGTAGGCGAGCACGACCAGCACTGCCTCGATCATCCGCGACAGCGAAGCGCCCGATCGCCGGTCGCAGAGCCGCCGTCGCGCGTGACCACGGCGATGGGCGCTGGCCCGCGATGCGCTGGCGGTCATCCGGGGCGGAGGGCGCCGCTCGCGATCCTCCCGGGCAGATCAGGCACGACGTTCAGAGGGCGGGGGCTTCGGCTCAGGGCGTCACGGCGTTGAAGACCAGCCCGTCCGCTTTTTTCACCCGCACGAGGCCGATCTCGAAGCAGGACGCATCGCTCGTGAGAATCTGGACGGTCGCGGCGGTGGCGTTTTGCAGCCCGGCGGCCACCCCGGTGGGGAGCGCGGCTGCCTTGTTGTTGCCGCGGGCGGAGATCTTCCCCTTGCCGGCATCTCCCGCGCCCAGTCGGAGTCGCACGATGCCGTCGGCTGTCGCAGCCTTGTCGCCGTACTTGTAGCCCTTGTCCCCCTTCAGCGCAGCCCAGCAGGGCACGCTGCCGCACGAGGCCCCCGCTCGCGCCACGTCGTATTCTCCGCGCAGGGTGTTGGCGGCGTCGTAAACGCAGATCGCGTACGCTGTCGCGCCCGTGACCGGGTTGCCGAAATCGCTCTGGAGCACAACAGGCTGAAGGGCCTTGAGGGCGACCCGCAGCTTCTCTTTCCCCGCGGTCTTCTCGTTCACCACCAGCGCTCCGCGTGCCGCGGGTGCACACCCCATCGCCGGGGCGAGGCCGCAATCGAGGGGAATCGTGGTGGTGGTCGTCGTGCTCGTGGTCGTCGTGGTGGTCGGGACGGGGCAGTCGGGATCCGCCGGCCAGTCCGCGAGGCCGTCTCCGTCGTTGTCGAGCCCGACCGTGTCGGAGTCCAGCAGCAGGTCCTCTTGGGCGCTCGAGCAGGGATCGCTGAGGTTCGTGATGAGCGTGCCGTAGTACGGTGGGGGAACGTCTTCGCCAGCGAGCGGCGGGAAGGGATTCGAGTGGCCAAGCGATCCTGGCTGGTGGCAGCCGCCGGTGCCGCAGCTCGTCACCCCGTTGGCCACGTGAAACTGGCGCAACCCGTAGGCGCTTGCCTTGGGCTGACCGCTGTTCGGCGAGACCTCGCCGTAACTGTTGCCGTGACAGCCCGCGCAGCCGAGCCCACCTCCCGGCCCGCTCCAGTAGGTCAGCACGGGCGTGCTTCCCCCGCCGCTCGGGTGACACGCATTGCAGGACGTGATGCCGAAGTCGATGCGATGGCGCTGGTGGAGGGGGCCGTTGCCCCCCACGAAACCGTTGTGACACTGGACGCAGCCGTTCCCCGCACCGTCGTCGTACGATGGGGCCGCGAGGACCGCCGAGCCGCCATGTCCGACGCTCAGCAGGGTTGCCAGCGTTACGGCGCGCCCGGAGCGTTTCCACAGGACGCGCAAGGACTGCGAGCGGGATCGATTCACCTGCCTGTCCTCCCCATCATGGGATCGCGAAGCTGCACGCCACGACCGGTCAACCATTCCGACGACCTCGCCCGCCTGTCAAGGAAAAATCGCCAGCGTCAGCGCGTGCCGCTCAGTACCTTGGCCTGCTGGAACTGCTCCGCCGCCTCCGTGCTTCGCCCGCGCTCTCGGAGGACGGTGCCGAGGCCATTGTGAGCTGCGGCCGAAGGCTTCACGGCAAGCGAGCGCCGGTACCACGCTTCGGCCTCCTCGAGCTTGCCCTCCCGCAGCCAGGCCTCGGCGAGGTTGGTGTAGGAGGGGGCGAAGGTCGGGTCGCGCTCGATTGCCCGCTGAAACTCCGCCCGCGCTTCCGCGAAACGTCCCTGTCGCATGAGGACGAAGCCGAGGCCGTTGTAAGTCTCGGCCTGCGGTCGACCAGGAAGCGCCTGGCGGTAGTGGGCCTCGGCTGCCGCGAAGTCGCCGGCCTGCACCGCCACCACGGCCAGGTTGAGGTGTGCCGATGCGCAACTCGGGTCGAGCTCCAGGGCCTTACGATAGAGCGCGGTCGCCTGCGCGCTCTCCCCGAGGCGAGCCATGACGAAGCCGAGATCGCTGTAGATCTCCGCCTTTGGCTCGAGCTCGAGCGACTTCCGGAAGTGGTCAGCCGCCTCGGCGAGGCGGCCGAGCTCCACCAGGGCGAGCGCGAGATTGTTGTGCGTCTTCACCGAGCGCGGATTCGCTGCGAGCGCCCGGCGGTACTCCACGATCGCCTCCGCCGGCCGTCCGTCCTGGAAGAGCGACCAGCCGAGTGCATTGCGCAGCTCGGCGTTCTCGGGCTCGAGCTCGAGCCCGCGGCGAAACGCTCGCTCCGCGCCCTTGTGGTCTCCGGTGTTCTGGTTGGCGAGGCCTGCTCGGAGAAAGGAATACGCGTCGAGGAACTGCTCGCGGATCTCGGCGATCGCGGTGCGCGGCAACTTGACGAACTCCGGGATGTTCGCGGCGCGGTCCGGCGAGGTGAAGCGCTCGAGCAGCACCGGCGGGCTGTCGTTCCCCTGCTCGTCGATGTGGGTCAGAAAGAGCTGGGTATAGGGGGTATTGACCTTCGACGAGAACACGAGCCAACGGCTGTTCGAGGACCAGCTGTGCCAGGAGTTCATGCGCGCCGTGTTGTATCGTAGCCGTCTCGCCGTGCCGCCCTCTGCCGGTACGATGTAGAGCTCGCTGTCGGGCTGGAGAAGCATGTAGCTGTCGGCCTGACAAAAGACGATCCACTTGCCGTCGGGCGAGTATTTCGGGAAAAAATTGCTGCGGCCGTTGTGGGAGGCCCCTACCAGGGGTTCCGCGACGCCGCCCTTGCCGTCGTTGAAGGGAAGCCGGTAGAGGTCGTAGCGAAACGGCCGGCGCTCGACGGTGAACTCCGGCACGTCCTTCTCGTCCACGAGCGCGCTGTTCCGCTGTTCGAGACGTTCCGTGCGGTAGGCCGGCGCCCGGGCGAAGACGATCGTCTGGCCATCGGGGCTCCAGACCGGATTGCTCTGGACATAGCGCGGGTCGTCGGCGCCGGGGAGGGCGGCGAAGGTTTTCGTCTCGCGATCGTAGACGACGAGAATCCCCTTGATCGGGAAGAAGAGCTGAGAGATCAGGAGATCGGGCAGGGCCACGAACACGGAACGGTCCTTGACCGTGCTGACGACGTAGCGGCCCGTCGGGGACACGCGCGAAAGCAACCCGAAGGTCAGCTCGCCGTCTTCCCGCTTGTAGTCGGCCCAGGTGATGATCTTGTCGTCGTCGAGCACCATGTGGGTCGACACCGGAAGGATGCCATAGGCGCCCTTGTCGTTGCCGTAGTCCACGTCCAGGCCGAGGACGCTGCCGTTGTCGGCGAACGAGTGGCAGTTCCCGCATACGGGGAGGTTCTGGAGGACGATCGGGGGGCCGTCCTCCTGGTCGATGGTGCCGAAGCGCCAGCGGATGCGCGAGGGATCCTGCACGGCAGTCAGGAAGGGGAGCGGGACCTCGCGATAGAAGAGCGCATCGCCGACGGGATCCCTGGACGTGCGGATGCGAATGCGGGCTGCCGACAGCAGCACCTTCCCGCGGGCGTGCGCGCTGCCGGCGACGATCACTTCGGCGTCTCGCTCGAGGCTTCGCCGCTTGATCTCCCGCCAGTGCGCCTCCGTCGGGCGCCAGCGCGTCGTGTCGACGGTCTCGCGGAGCACGGGCATGCCGGCCTGGTCTCGCACCAGGACATGCCAGCGATCCACACCCGGCGTGCGCTCGCTCCAGGTGAAAGTCGGCGCGACGATCTCGGGAGGGAACACCGTTCCGTCGGCGGGGTAGTCGATCGCCAATCCCGCGGCGGCGGACTGCCCCGCCACCGCGGTCGCAGCCGGGAGCGCGGCGACGATCTCCGCCGGGCTCGGATCGCGATCGCAGCCGGCCAGCACGAGCGTTCCCGCGATCGCGGCCAGGAGGAGGGCGGCGAACAGCGCCGTGCGTGCCATCGCGCCCTGCTGCGTCTACACCGAGCCCGGCGCAGCCGGGAGCACCGCGACGACCTCGGCCTCGCAGAGCAGCTCGGGTCGGCAGAGCGGTGCGACGACGATCGGACCGGGGAAGGTATCGAAGCCGCGTTGACGGTAGATGGCCCGGAGCACCTCCGCATCCCGAGCGTCCCGCACATAGCTCGTACCCGCCAGCACATCCGTGAACGACGCACCCTGCTGGCCCAGGAGCGCGGCGATATTGTCCAGCATGCGATGGGTCTGGGCAGCGACGGCGCCCGCATGGACGCTGCGTCCGCTGGCGTCGATGCTCGCGGTCCCCGACACGTGGAGCCTGATCCCGTTCGCCTCTCGCACGCGAAGACCGCGGGAAAAGTCGGCACCGTAGCTCGACGGCTCGTTGAGACACGCGGCCGACATCACCGAGCGCTGGAGCGGCCGGGGCGACTCCAGCGCCAGCAGGCGCATCGCGCAGGCATGTTCTTCGGCGAGCGGCACGCCTTGCACGCCGGTACTCGCCGGCAGCGGGACGATGCCGCGTTCCTGAAAAAATTCCCGGCGCGCTCTGTTCAGCCCCGCGTAGTCGCGGTCGATGTCGCGCAGGGAGATCCACGTCCGGACGACGTGCTGAAACGCCATGCCGCTCGCCTCCAGGAGCCGCTCGGCAGCGCGGAACATGTTCCGGGCCTGCTCGTACGCATCGTGCCCCGTGCCGTGGATGTTCACCGCATGGAGCACGCGCTGGTCCCCCTGGCGCACGAGACGGGCGCCAGCGAGGGCGCACGCCCGACAGGCGCAGGAGGGCGAGGCCGGGATCGTCTCCGCGCTCCAGCCCTGGCCGCGATGGGGCACAATGGCCCACACGAGCAACTCGACATCATGGGCCGGATCGACGGGGGCCTGCTCGATCGCAGCCAGCGGCGGAGCCCAGGCGGCGTGCCCCAGCGTGGCGAGCACGTGCTGCCTCGCCGCCAGCAGTGGCGGGAGGTCGCGCGCGCCGTTGCGCAGAAACGCCACCTCGCTCGCGACCGCGCGGATGGTCGCGCCCTGCTCCGCGAGGGCGGCAGCGACCTCGCCGTACATCGCCACGAGCCGTGCCACGGGGCTTTGCCCTGCCCCGCCCGCTCGCCCGTGGACGACAAGCTCGGTCGCCACGGGCCCCGAGAAGCTGTGGCAACGCGCGCCCCCGTGGCCCGGGCACAGCCCGCTGGGCAGATGCGATCGAAGTGCTGTGCCTCGAGCCGCCACTAACTCACGAGGCGCGACCTCAACAGCCTGGAAGCGTGGCCGGAATCGTCAGATTGGCCACGTTGCCGCTGAAGCAGTTGTTGACGCCGCCCAGGTACAGGATATCGGACGCCAGCGTTCCAAAGAACCCGCCCGGGGGATTCCCGCCGTTGTTGACGACGCGGTTGCGAAGCACCTTGTTGTTGTCGGGCGAGGATTCGACTTCCGGAGGGTTCGTGTCGCAGTCGAAGGGCGTTCCGTCCACCGCCAGGCACCAGTCGAGCATGGCGATGCCGAAGAAGTCGTTGTTCTCGATCACGTTGTTCCGCAGGGTCACCCGGTCCACGCCCAGCACGAGGACCCCGCCACCGGAAGGCAGCTCCGCGGACATCGAGCCCGGAGGCGCGTTGTTCGGAGCGTTATTGTTGTAGACGCGATTGTTCACGATTTTCCAGTCCCCGTCGTTGCCCAGGCGGGGGAGCGAGGCCGCCGAGGGATGATAGAGGCCGATCCCAACGGAGTTGTCATGCACAGTGTTCCTCTTCGCCAACACGTTCCTCGAGACAGTGATCTCGAGACCCGTCGGGCTGCCGGAGAAATCGTTCTGGATCACCCGAACGTTCTCCGACGATTCCACCCACAGCGAGGTGTCTTCCGATCCATAGGCCACGTTCCGCTTGACAAGACCGTTGGCGGACAGTGTGGGGAAGATGCCGTTTTCGAGGTTGTTGATCGACGTGTTGCCCTCGATCCGGAACCGCCGCGTATGGCGAAGCCAGATGCCGTTTTTGTCGAAGCCCTCGACGGTGAAGCCGCGGATACGCACTCCCTCCACGTCCGGATCGCCTGGGTTCGCTGGCTCCACGAGAATGCCGTGGCGGTTGCCTGGCCCGGGGAGGATTCGTACGGGAGGCTCGAGCCGGTTGCGCTGCGCCAGCAACTTCAGCCGCTTGGTGATTCGCACGGCTGCGGTGCCGCCATGCGTTTCGATGTAATCGCCTGGCCTGACCCGGATGGTGTCCCCAGGGGCCGCGGCATCGACCGCGGCCTGGATCGACTCACCGGGATTCACCACGATGGTTGCAGCTGAGGTAGCGTACGCGCCGACCAGCAACCAGGCTACACCCAGACCGATCCCCGCTCGAAGAAGGTTCATCGACTTCCCCCCCTGGCTTCGAAGACGCCGTGCATTGGGCTGGGGGAGCACTAGCCCCGGCGAAGTAGCGGCGTCAAGGAGAAACGTGTCCTCGGGGACCAGAGGGGAGCGTGGTGCGCCGTGCTTGCCTGGCTTCCCGCGGCCGAGCGGGCGTGGTAGGCCCTCGCGGCGGTGTCCGGTCGTTCCCCGCTCTCGCACCTGCGGGTGCTCGAGATCACGGACTTGCGAGGAGCCCTGGCAGGTCGGATGCTCGCCGACCTCGGGGCCGAGGTCTTCAGGGTGGAATCCCTCGCGGGCGATCCGGACCGCTGGTGGCCGCCTTTTCTCCAGGGTCGTCCGCATCCGGGCGGATCGCTGCCGTTTCTGTACCGGAATGCCAACAAGCGCGGGGTTTCCCTGGATCTCGAGTCTGGGGCGGGGCGAGCGCGCTTCGAGACGCTGTGCGACAGCGTCGACGTGCTTGTGGAGAACGTGCCGCCGGAACTCCGCAGGCAGCTCGGTCTCGAGCCAGGCGCTGTACGTTTACGCCATCCGCGGCTCGTTCACGTGACAATCGCCGATTGCGGCCTCGACGGGCCTCGAGCCTCGTGGCGGCTTGACCCGCTGCCGGCGCTGGCAGCTTCGGGAGCGCTGTTCGCCTCGGGACCGCCAGATCGTCCACCGTGCGGAATTCCCGGATTCCTCGCCCACGATTGTGCGGCGACCGTCGCCACCGTCGGGGCGCTGGCTGCCGTGCTCGAGCGTGCGCGGACCGGCGAGGGCCAGACAGTCGAGGTGTCCGTCGAGGAGGCCGCCCTCGCGCTCCTTGCCCCCTGGGCAATCCCGATGGTGGATTATGCGCAGCGGTATCCGGTGCTGCCCTCCGAGCTCGCGCGCGACGGGGATGGACCCGCTGTGGTCGTTCCGACGGGGGATGGCTGGGTACGCCTCCTGGCCATCACCCCGAGACAACTGCGCGGACTGTTTCGCCTGTTGGCAGGGGCTCGGGGCCAGTCGGTACAGCCGGCGCAAGCGACGCGGGACGCTCTCCCGGGCCACTGGAGCACGCTCGCCGAGCTGATGTCGCAGGCGCTGGCCGAGGGCGCCGGTGTGCTCGCCCGCCTGCCACTCGGCGGGCGAGGCGTGCTGCCGCTCTACGGCTTGCTGGCGGTTCTGCGGCGGGCGGCAGGTGCGGCATTTCGCCATCGGCGTCGTGACGAGGTGGTCGCGGCGGCTCGGCGCCTGCGCGTCCCGGCGGCGCCGGTGCTGACGCCTGCCGAGTTCGTCGTTGCCGAGCAGACGAAGGCGCGAGGCTTCTTCGTCGATGGGCCGGGCGAGCTGCAGGGCCGGCCGTTTGCGCTCTTTCCGTGTCGCTTGTCCCGGACGCCACCGGCCTTGCGGCACCCCGCGCCGGCGCTGGGATCGGACGAGCTTCCGGCCGGTGGCACGCTCCCTCCCACGCTCGAAAGCCCGGGCTTGCCCGCGCGTGGACTCACCGGCTTGCGAGTAGTGGATCTCGGCGTGGGGGCGGTCGTCCCGGAGCTGTGCCGACAGCTGGCCGAGCTCGGTGCTGACGTCGTCAAGATCGAGCCGGTGGAAAGCCGCGATTTTCTCCGCCGCATTCTCGTCGATCCCGTGTCGCCGAACCGGTCGTGGATGTTCAACGACACCGCCCGAGGCCGCCGCAGCGTCGCCCTCGATCTGCGCACCGAGGAAGGCAGAACGCTCGCCCTGCGGCTCTGTGCCACGGCCGACGTGGTGGCGGAGAACCGAACCGCTGGCGTGGTCGAGCGGTGGGGGCTGGGCTACGAGGCCGTTCGGGCCCTGCGGCCGGACGTGATCTACGTGTCTTCGCAGGGCTTCGGTCGCGATGGGCCGTTGGGGGATGCGAGCGGGTATGGCCCGCTGGCGGCAGCCTTTGCGGGCGTGAGCTGGCTGTGGAGCCATCCGGACGCACCCTGGCCGCACGGCACATCCCTCGAGCATCCGGATCACTTTGCGGCCCGCCTGCTGGCGGTGGCCGTGCTGGCTGCCCTCGAGCATCGCGAGCGGACGGGGGAAGGCCAGTATATCGAGTGCGCGCAGAGCGAGGCGGCCGCGTACCCGCTCGGGGAGATGTATCTCGAGATGCAGGCCGCCCTGCGTGGCAATGCCGCGGTGCATGCCTGTCCTCACGGCGTGTACCCGGCGGCCGGGACCGATCGCTGGCTCGCGCTGGCCGTCGTCGGCGATGACGCCTTCGAGCGGTTTCGCCAGCTCCTCGGCTGGGCGGCAGATCCTGCGCTCGCCAGGCTCGAGGGTCGTCTTGCCCGCGGGCGGATGCTCGACGAGCGGCTGGCAGCTTGGACGCGAGCGCGCGAGGCCATGGCTGCGGCGGCGGAGCTGCAGGCGATCGGGGTATCGGCCATGCCGGTGCAAGGGCCGCGCGCCTTGCGCGACGACCCGCACCTCGCCGAGCGCCGCGCGTTCGTCACGGTCGACGATCCCGAGATCGGGCCCGTGCGCCACGTCGGCAGTGCCCTCCGCATGTCGGCGACGCCCGTCGGCCCGGCGGGACGGGCGCCGAGGCTCGGAGAGCACACGGCCGTGGTGCTCGCGGAATGGCTGGGGCACCGCAGCGCCTGATTGTTGGGCGCTCGCCTGTGCGTGCTGCCCACGACGGTGGCATTCGTCCCTGAGGCGCCAGCGCTGGCGGAGCGAGCATCCCGGCATGGCGCTTGCTGCCTGCCCGCAGGGAATTTTTGCTCCGATGTCGGACCGAAGTCATCTCCCCAATGGGAGTTTCGGGGAAGTCGCCTACCACGAGTTCTACGAGGACGATTTCGAGCCCCGCGAGCACTATCGCCCGCTGTGGGAGCACATCCGCAAGGCGGGGCAGAGCCTCCTCAGCGACAAGAACCGCGAGGCACAGCTTGCCCTCAAGACGGACGGGGTCACGTTCACGGTGTACGGCGACGACGAGGCAGGCATCGAGCGCGTGTGGCCGCTCGACCTGCTCCCGCGCGTCATCCCCTCCGCCGAATGGTGGCCGATCGAGGCCGGGCTCAAGCAGCGGGTGCGCGCGCTCGACGCCTTCCTTCGCGACGTGTACAGCGAGCAGCACTCACTCCGCGACGGGGTCGTCCCCGCGGACCTCGTGCACTGCGGGAAGGACTACCGCCCCGAGATCGTCGGAATCGAACCGCCGCTCGGCATCTACATCCACGTCGCGGGCATCGACCTCGTCCGGGACAGCGACGGCCGGTATCTCGTGCTCGAGGACAACGTCCGCACGCCTTCCGGGGTCTCGTACATGATCGAGAACCGGATCATCGAGCGCCTGACGATGCCCGAGTTCTTCGAACGCTATCATGTCCGCCGGGTCGAACATTATCCCGCGCTGCTCTGCGAGGTGCTGCGCGGGCTCTCCCCACGGGGCAAGGGCGACGCCACCGTGGTCCTGCTGACGCCCGGGATCTACAACTCGGCGTACTTCGAGCACACCTTCCTGGCGCGGGAGATGGGCATCGAGCTGGCGGAAGGCCGCGACCTCGTGTGCATCGACGACGTGGTGTACCTCAAGACGACGCACGGGCTGGAACGGGTCGACGTGATCTACCGCCGGATCGACGATGACTTCCTCGATCCGTTGTGTTTCCGCCCCGAGTCGGCGCTCGGCGTGGCGGGAGTCATCAACGCCTGGCGCGCCGGGAATGTGGCGATCGTCAACGCGCCCGGAACCGGCATCGCCGATGACAAGGCCATCTACCCCTACGTGCCCGACCTGATCCGCTACTTTCTCGGGGAGACCCCGATCCTCGACAATGTCCCCACCTATCGCATGACGGTACGCGAGGAGCGCGCCTGGGTGCTGGCCCATCTCGACCGTGTCGTCGTGAAGGCGGTTTCCGAGTCGGGGGGATACGGAATGCTGTTCGGTCCGTCAGCGACTCCGGCGGAGCGCGCCGACTTTGCCCGGCGGATCGCGGAGAACCCGCGCAATTACATCGCGCAGCCAGTGATCCCGCTCTCGCGGCATGTCTGCTGGATCGACGGGGAGCTCGAATCCCGTCACATCGACCTGCGGCCCTTCGTGATCCACGGCCAGGAGATCCACGTGGTCCCGGGCGGGCTGACCCGGGTCGCCCTGGTCAAGGGGTCGCTCGTTGTCAACTCCTCGCAGGGGGGTGGGAGCAAGGATACGTGGGTGCTGGCAGATGCTGAGCCGCATCGCTGATGCGCTGTACTGGATGTCGCGACTGGTGGAACGGGCGGAGAGCACTGCTCGACTCCTGGAAATCAATCTGATCCACGCCGTGGAAGCGGAGCGGTCCCTGCCAGAAGCCGCCGAGTGGACCCCGCTGCTCTCGATCGTCGGCAAGGAGCACGACTATGCCCGCGCGACCGGCGGAGCGCCGGTCACCCGCGCGGGCGTGATCCACTTTCTCACGCAGGACGGCAGCGAGCCGTCGTCGATTCGCTCGTCCCTGCGCGGCGCCCGGGAAAATGCACGGGTGGTTCGAGATCGCATTTCCAAGGAAATGTGGGAGGAGATCAACACGCTGTGGCTGCGGTCCGAGGAGTACCTGACACAGCCGGTGGGCGCCGGGTACTACCGGTGGCTGCGGGGGGCGGTGCATCGCTTCCACGGGACGACCGCCAGCACGATGATGCGGGGCGAGGCCTTCGGCTTCTACCTGCTCGGCTTTTTCCTCGAGCGCGCCGACATGACGTGCCGCATCCTCGACGTCAAGTACCATCTGCTTCTCCCGGACCTGTCGCTGGTGGGCTCGGCGCTCGACTATTACCAATGGGCGGCGTTGTTACGCTCGCTCTCGGGTTTCGAGCCCTACCGACGCCGCTACCCGCAGCTTCGACCGCTCGATGTTGCCGAGTTCGTTCTCCTCGACGGCGACTTCCCCCGATCGTTGCGCTTCGCGGTCGAGCGCATGGAGCAGGCGCTCGCCCGAATGGCCCGTCCGCGGCCGACCTCGGCCTCGGCTCGGGCGCTCGCCGAGCTCCGGCAGCTGCTCGACGCGACCGACCGGCGGCATTTCTTCGAACCGGGACTCCACGAGCTGCTCGGTACCTTCCTCGCCAACCTGGCTCGCCTCCACGAGGCCCTCCAGGCCGAGTATTTCGCCGTGCACCTCGAGGCCGATCCGTGCGTTACGTGATCGACCACGAGACCGAGCTGTGCTTCCCCGAGCCCATCCGGGAGCACCAGCTCGAGCTGCGAGTCGTACCGCGAAGCGATCATGGTCAGCGGCTTCTCGACTTCGCCATCGAAATCGAGCCGCGCCGGACGCTTCGCGAGCACCGCGACGCCTTCGGAAACCGCGTGCACCGCGCCTCCCTGCCGGGAGCACACGATCGTGTCCTGATCCGCCTGCATGCCGAGGTCGAGACCCTGCAGGACAACCCCTTCGCATGGACGCCCTTGCCCCCCGACACGGAGCGTGTTGCCGTGGACCGCGCGCTCCGAGACACCCCGCGCTTGCTCGAATGGGTGGTGCATCGCAGTCCGGCGGTCCCCGAGCTGGCGCGCGTCGCGCCGGACGTGGCCTTGCCGGAGCCTGACGCCCGGCGCTCGCTGGTCGAGAACGTGCAGGTCGCGATGACCTGGGCGGCGGAGCGCTTCGCTTACGAGCCCGGCGCGACCGAGACGCACGCGCCGCTCGCGGTCTTTCTCCAGCGAGGGGCTGGGGTGTGTCAGGACTTCGCCCATTTCCTCGTGGCGCTCGTGCGGAGCTGGCGGGTGCCTGCGCGATACGTGGCGGGGTATATCGAGCCGGAGGTCGAGGAGGGCGAGACGGCGACCCACGCCTGGGCAGAGGTCCTGGTTCCCGGAGCGGGGTGGCTCGGCTTCGATGCCACGCACGGTCTCGTGGTCAACGATCGCTACGTGGCGGTGGCCGTCGGACGCGACTCGCGCGATGCTGCGCCCGTGCGAGGCGCGTTCAAAGGCGGCCATGCCGGAGAGCCACCTCAGGTGCGTCTCACCGTCGCGCGTGCGCAGCAGTGAGGCACGAGCGTGCCCATCCAGCGACGCCACGAGAGTTTCTTCTCCCTCGCTCTCCCGTACCGCGAGCGGCTCGTACTGGAGCGGGCGCTCATCGCCGGTGGTCCGGGGCCGCGACTCGCCATCGTGTCGGGGATCCACGGCGACGAGCTGGAGGGCCTCTACGTGTGTCATCGATTGGCGGCGCGTCTGGACGCGCTCCTCGAGCGGTGGCCCGAGGCGCTCCGCGGGACGGTCGAGCTGTATCCGGCGCTGAACCCCCTTGGCCTCGATACCCTCGAGCGTGCCGTCCCCATCTACGACATCGACCTGAACCGGGCGTTCCCGGGGCAGGCGGGAGGGCTGGTGCCCCATCGCCTTGCCGATGCCGTGATGCGCCAGCTTGCCGGCGCAGCCCTGGTCATCGACATCCACGCCAGCAACATCTACCTGCGCGAGATTCCGCAGGTTCGCATCGCTCGGGCCTTCGAGGCGGGCCTGGTATCGATGGCGCGCTCCATGAACCTCGACCTCATCTGGGTGCACGAGGCCTCGACGGTGCTCGAGCACACGATCGCCCATAGCCTGAACGCGAGCGGGACGCCGTGTCTCGTCGTGGAGATGGGCGTGGGCATGCGGCTGACGCCGGCGTTCGCCGAGCAGGTGACGACCGGGATCCTGCACGTGGCACGCGCCCTCGGTGTGCTCCACCGAGACGTCGAGCTCGAGCCGATCGAGCACCGGCCGCTGGTCGCCGACGACAACAACGTGCACTACCTGAACGCGCAGGTGTCCGGGATCTTCGTGCCGTGCGTCGAGCATTGGATCGCCGTGCGGCGCGACGAGCTGCTGGGGCGCATCGTGAGCCCGTTGATGGCGCAGCCGCTGGCCGAGGTTCGTTCGCCCTGCGACGGCGTCCTGTTCACCTTGCGCGAGTACCCGCTCGTGTACGAGGGCTCCCTGCTCGCCCGGCTCATGGAGGTATCGCCGTGAGCGTTCGCAGCCGGGGAGAGTCGGTGCTTCTCCACATGACCGCGCCGAGCCGCGAGGACTTCGACATTCCCGCGCACGATGTCGGACCCCGCGGCGCCCCGCCGCAGCTCGCCCTGGTGGCCGGCCTGCACGGGAACGAGCTCAATGGCGTCTTCGTGCTGTCCCGCCTCGCCTCGTTCCTGCGGCAAGTCGTCGACGGTGGCCGCCCGGGGGCAGCCTTGCTCGGGCGGGTCGTCGTGATCCCGGCCGTGAACGTGCTCGGTCTCAACGTGCGGCGCCGCGCCTGGCCGTTCGACGGCACCGACGTGAACCGCATGTTTCCGGGCTATCCGGCCGGCGAGACCACGCAGCGCATCGCAGCCGCCGTGCTCGCCGCCACCGTCGATGCCCACTGGCGCATCGACATCCACAGTTCGAATGTCGATTTCGAGGAGCTGCCGCAGGTCCGGCTCTTCGAGCCGGACGACGAGGAGCGCGCGGCGGCGCGCTGGCTTGGCTTGCCGGTGGTGCTCGAGCGGCCCGTGACCCCGCTGCTGACGACGACCCTTGCCTACGCCTGGAAGACGACCGGCGGACGGGCCCTCGTCGTCCAGGCCGGCTACGCGGGGAGCCTGCAACTGCCGCACTGCGAGCGGCTGTTCACGGCCCTGGTCGGCTTCCTCGAGCGCTCTGGGGTGCTCGTCGGTGTCCGCCTCGCCGAGGCCGATCACGACGTGCACACCTTCGGCCCGCGCCAGAGCTTCCCGCTGATCTCGGAGCATGCCGGATGGTTCGTGTCACGACTCGAGGTGGGCCGCTGGATCCAGGCGGGGGACCTCGTCGGCTCTGTCTACGACGGCTTTCACGGAGATCTCGTCGCGGAGGTGCGATCCCCCGTGGCGGGCCTCCTCGCGGGAGTGCGCCGGCAGCCCCTGCTCTGCGAGGGCGACCTCGTGGCGCGCGTGCTCGTTCAGGACGAGATGTCCTGCCTGCCCGAGACCTACCTCATGGGGCACGGCCAGTGAGCGACGGGCGCTGCCGGACGACGCGATGCGCTTCACGCCATCTCGCCGGCATGCTAGAGCCTGCGCGCGGTGTGGGCGGGAGGCCAGGCGACACGACGCGCCTCGGGGACGCGTGCGGTCGGGCTGCTCGTCATGGTCGCGTTGCCGTGCGCGGTCGCCTGCACCAACAACCCGTATCCCGACGAGGACACCGGCCGGCGGATCTTCTATGCGGCATATGCCGAAGCGCCGAAGACCCTCGATCCGGCGGTCGCCTATTCCACGGTCGACCACATGGTAACCGGCGCGGTGTACGATACGCTGCTCCAGTACCACTTCCTCGAGCGACCGTACCGTCTCGTCCCGGGACTGCTCGAGGAGATTCCCGAAGCGCAGACCATGCCCGGCGGTCGGGTGCGCTATCGCCTGCAGCTCCGCGATGGACTGCGCTTCCCGCCCGACGAGTGTTTCCAGCTCTCGGAGCCCCCCGGGCCCTGGCGCGAGGTGTACGCTGCCGACGTCGCCTTTCAGCTCATGCGTCTCGCGGATCCGGCGGTCAACAGTCCGGTCGCCTCCTCGTTCGCGCGCATCGTCGATTTCGAGGATTTCGGGCGGCGCCTGGACGCGCTCCGCGAGAGCGGTTCTGCCTTCGCGAACGAGCGCATCGACCGCCAGTACGCCGCGGCGGGGGGTATCGCCGGCGTGCGCGTGCTCGGCCCGCGCGAGCTCGAGATCGAGCTCCGGGCTCCGTATCCGCAGTTGCGGTACTGGCTCGCGATGGAGTTCACCACGCCGGTGCCCTGGGAAGCCATTGCCTGGTGGAACGGACGGGACGGGCGCGATGCCTTCGCCGAACATCCCGTCGGGACGGGGCCCTTCCGCCTGACCGTGTACGACAAGCGCAGTCGCATCGCGCTCGAGCGCAACCCGCACTGGCATGGGGCGCTCTATCCGGAGCGCCGCGCCCCAGGGACCATCTACCCGGCGGAGGGCGAGCCTGGCGATCGGGAAGCCGGCCGCCTCGACCCCGAATACGTCGGGCGACCCCTGCCCTTCCTCGAGCGTGTCGAGTATCGCCTCGACAAGGAAGATATCCCGGCCTTCACCAAGTTCCTCCAGGGCTACTACGACACCGCCGGGATCGTCGAGGAGAGCTTCGATCGCATCGTCAAGGAAGGGGCGCTGTCGCCCGAGATGGCCGCGCTGGGGATGACGCTCGAGAAGACCGTGCAGCCCGCCATCTATTATATCGGCTTCAACATGGACGATGCGCTCGTCGGTGCGCCGGGCGGCCTGCGCGCGAAACGCCTGCGCCAGGCGATGAGTCTCGCGATCGATGCGCGCGAGTTCACGCGCATCTTCCAGAATGGCCGCGGCATTCCCGCGCAGTCGCCGCTGCCGCCGGGCATCGTCGGCTACGATCCGGCCTACCAGAATCCCTACCGGCAGCCCGATCTCTCGCGCGCCGCCGCCTTGTTGCGCGAGGCGGGCTACCCCGAAGGCATCGACCCGGCCACGGGCCGCCCGCTGCGGCTGACCTTCGACACGCAGGATACGAGCGCCCGCGGGCGCCTGCGCTATCAGTTCTTCGTGGATGCCTGGCGCCGTCTCGGGCTGGAGGTCGAGATCGCGGCGACCACCTACAATCAGTTCCAGGACAAGGTGCGCCGCGGGGCGTACCAGGTGTTCATGTGGGGGTGGGTCGCCGACTATCCGGATCCCGAGAACTTCCTGTTCCTGCTCTGGAGTCGCATGGCGCGCAGCGCAGGCGGCCCGAATACCGCGAACTTCGCCGACCCGCACTACGACGCGCTCTTCCTGCGCATGCGCGATCTGCCCGACGGGCCCGAGCGGCTGGCGGCGATCGCGGCGATGCGTGCCGTGCTCGAGGACGAGTGTCCCTGGATTCCCCTCTTTCACCCGGAGAGCTTCGCGCTCCTGCACGGCTGGGTCCGGAATGCGAAGCCGCTCGGGATGTCCTTCTCGACGCTCAAGTATCGTGATATCGATCCGGCTGCGCGAGCGGCTCGGCGCGCGGCGTGGAACCGGCCGGTCGTCTGGCCGGCCTGGGTCGTCCTGACGATCGCGCTGGCCGTCCTGGCGCCGGCAGTCGTGAGCGCGGCACGGCGACTGCGATGATCGTGACCTACCTGCTGCGGCGGATCGCCTACGGCGGCCTCACCGTGCTCGGCGTGTTGCTCTTCCTCTTCGTGCTCTTCTTCCTCGTCACGGCGCCCGAGGATATCGCGCGCAAGGCGCTCGGCGAGAAGGCCCCTCCCGAGGCCATCGCCCAGTGGCTCGCCAACCACGGCTACGATCGGCCGCGATTCTGGAATCCCGAGGCGCCGACCGAGACGATGCTGGTCGAGCACTACCGCCGCATGCTCACCTTCGATTTCGGCCGCAGCGACGCGGACGATGTGCCGATCGCGCGTCGCCTGCGCGAAGGCGTCTGGCCGAGCCTCGCCCTGACGGTGCCCCTTTTCCTGTTCGAGGTCCCGCTCGCCGTCGGCCTGGCGCTCCTCGTGGCGTTTCTTCGCGAGACCTATGTCGACCGGCTGGGCGTGATCCTGTGCGTGCTCGCGATGAGCGTCTCGCTGTTGCTTTACATCATCGGCGGGCAGTACCTGCTCGGCAAGCTGCTGCGCTGGTTCCCGATCTCGGGCTTCGATCCGCGCCCTTCCGTCATCCTGCGCTTTCTCGCCCTGCCGGTCGCGATCGGGGTGCTGGCCGGGCTCGGCGAAGCGGTGCGATTCTACCGCACGGTGTTCGTCGAGGAGACGGGGCGGGATCACGTGCGCACGGCACGCGCCAAGGGCGCGTCCGAGGGGCGCGTGATGCTGCGCCACGTCCTGCGGAACGCCGCGATTCCGATCCTGACGCAGGTCGTGATGACCATTCCCTTCCTGTTCACTGGCGCCCTGTTGCTGGAGTCGTTCTTCGGTATCCCGGGACTCGGCTCGATGACCGTCGAGGCCATCCACGGGAACGACTTCGCCACCTTGCGAACGATGGTGTACCTGGGTGCGCTGGCGTTCATCGTGGGGCAGGTGCTGACCGACCTGAGCTACGTCCTCGTCGATCCGCGTGTCCGCCTCGAGTGAGCTGCGGGCGGCGCAGGGACGACGATGACCTGACGTCCGGAGGGAGGACACTCGACATGGGACTGGCGATCCTGGCGCCGCTCGCGTGCCTCGTCATGGGGGCCGTGGCGCTCGTCTGGCCAGAGCGCTTCGCTGCCGCCGTGGGTTTGAGCGCTCGCGATCCCCTCGGCCGCAGCGAGCTGCGGGCGGTCTTCGGGGGGGTGTTCATCGGGATCGCAGCGGCCTGCCTGCTCACGGCATCGAGCGGGGCTTACGTCGCCGCCGGCGGAGCCTTTCTTGGTGGCGCGCTGGCGAAGGTGGGCTCGGCTGCCTTCGAGCGGGGAGTGTTTCCGGCCGTGCTTCCCGGGCTGGCTGTCGACATCGTTCTCGGCCTCGTGTTCCTCCTCGCGGCACGAGCGCTCGCGGGGACCGGTTGACCCGGCGCCCGAGCGCCAGTCTGCGGGGCGCTGTCAGAGCACTGGCCGCGCTTCCCGCGATGCGCCGCCACGCCCCCGCGGGAGCGGGAGGTACTCGACCGCAGGCTGCCGTCGGACGGGCTGCACGTAGAGCCGCATCAGACGCAGGATCTCTTCGGGCATGTCCGTGCGCACCGGCAGACCCAGGCCACGCGCCCGCTCGCAGGTGATGGGATAATCGTGAGTCCACGTGCCTGAGGTGAGCAGCTGCGCCACCTCGTCGGCCTTGTCGAGCGCCACCCGCTCGAGCAGCAGCTCGCGCACCTGCTCGCGCATCTGCTCGATCGCCTTCTGCGCCTGATCGGCGAGGATGAGGGTCTGGTCGTCCACCTCCGCCACGGGCTTCTGGCGGAGCACGGCGAGGATGGAGGCTGCGGGGTACTGGCCCAGCTGAGGATCCACCGGACCGAGGACCGCATGCTCGCACATGACGATCTCGTCCGCAGCGAGCGCGATGAGCGTGCCCCCGCTCATGGCGTAATGGGGCACGAAGACGGTGACCTTCCCCTTGTGGCGTTGCAACGCGCGCGCGATCTGCGTGGATGCCAGAACCAGCCCGCCGGGCGTATGCAGCACGAGATCGACGGGCATATCGGCTTCGGTCATGTGGATGGCCCGGATGACCTCCTCGGAGTCGTTCACGTCGATGTAGCGCAGCACCGGAAACCCGAGCAGGCTCATGGTTTCCTGGCGGTGCACGAGGAGGATCACGCGCGATCTCCGCTGCTCCTCCAACCGTGCGATGAGCCGCTGGCGGGAGGCTTCGAGCATGCGCTGGCGAAGCATCGGCTGGAGTGCGCTCACGATGAAGAAGATCCAAAAGACCTGACTGAGATCCATGCGGACTCCTTTCGCTCGCTGTCCGCTCTACCACTATGCGAGGCTGCGGCACACGCCGTGCGATCCTCGCCGCCGAAGGCCGATGGATCTGGACGGAGCGCCAGCGTCGAGCTACGAGAGAGCACGACCGGCCTCATGGAGCTTTCCGCGCTGCTCAGCCGTATCGTCGGTCCGCGGCCGAACGGCAGCGCTGCCCTCGAGCGGGCTGCGGACGAGCTCGTGGCCATGCTCCGCGAGCACACGCGCGACGTCGAGGTCGTGCCCTTCTGGGGAACTCCATACGGCTTTGCGCTCGTCTGGGCCGGCGCGCTGCTCGCGGCCATCGCCTACGCCCTGACGATCCGCCGGCGGCCAGGTGCCGCGCTCGGCTTCGCCCTGCTCGTTCCGCTCGTGCTGCTGGCCGAGTTCGAGTGGCTGCGCTCGCCGGTGAGCGGCCTGTGGCCCGTTGTCGGCCGGAACATCGTGGCCACCTTTCCTGGCCGGCCCGGCGGGCCGACGGTGGCGTTCGCGGCGCACTACGATACGACGACACACTTCGGCGACCATTACGACTGGCCGCGCATCGGCTGGGGGTTCGGGCCCGCCACGGCGCTGGCGTTGGCGACCGCCGCTCTTGCGTGGCGGGCGCGACGCCGCGGGGCGCAGCCCTCCCGCGTCGCGACCGCGGCGAGCGCCACGGTGCTCCTCCTGCCCGCGGCTGGCATGGCGCTATGCCAGACCCTCGGTCCGTTCGTGCGGACCCCGAGCCCCGGGGCGCTCGACAACGCCGGCTCCGTGACGGTGTTGTTGCGTGTCGCCGCAGCCTTGCGGGAGCGGCCGGCGGCTGCAGCGACCACGGTTCGTCTGGTGTTCTTTGCCGGTGAGGAGGAACGGGCGCTCGGCTCCTGGCACTGGGCTGGGACGACGCGGGATGGGGGGAGCGCGCCGGATTTCGCGGTGAACCTGGAGTGCGTGGGCGCTGGAAGCGGTCTCGGCTGGGTCCCCGAGGACGGCTTCACGTTCCGGCGCTGGTCCGCCCCAGCGCCGATCGTGCAGCGCCTCGACCAGGCTGCCCGAGAGCTGGGACTCCCGCCGCTCGTCCCGGCGCCCTTGCCGCCCGGGGCGCTCACCGATGGCCGGAGCCTGCTCGCGCACGGAATTCCGACCGTGACCTTGCTGCCGGCAGGGGGGATTCCGCGCGGCCTGCACTCCGCGGCGGACGCGCTCGAGCGCGTGGACGTGCTCGAGCTCGAGCGCACCGCGACGCTGTTGCTCGCGCTGCTTCGCCGCCTCGAGATCGAGGGCGAGGGATGAGCCGGCCCCGCCTGCTCATCGTCTGGCATTCCCAGGGGTCCAAGACGGCACGCATGGCCGAAGCGGTGTGCCGCGGCGCGGCAGCGGAGGGCGAGGTGGAGGTGCGCATGCTGCGCGCGGCGGATGCGGGTGCTGACGATCTCCGTTGGGCCGACGGCATCGTGCTCGGCACTCCCGAAAACTTTGGCTACATGTCCGGGGCCTTGAAGGATTTCTTCGACCGCACCTTCTACGAGGTCGAGGGCACGTTGCGCCCGCTGCCGTACGCGCTGTTTGTCGGGGCAGGGAACGACGGGACCGGCGCGGTGACGAGCGTCGAGCGAATCGCCCGCGGCTACCGCTTCCGTCGCGTCGCGGAGCCCCTGATCGTTCGCGGTGCGCTCGGCGAAGACGATCTGGCCCGGTGCGAAACGCTCGGTCGCACGATCGCTGCAGGGCTCGCGCTGGGGATCTGGTGATCGCATGGAGCCGCATGTCCTTGCGAACTGCCTCGTGGCGCTGCTCGTGCTGGGTGGGGCCTGGCTCGGCTGGCGAGCCTGGCGCAGGCGGCTCTGGCGCGAGGCGCTGACGAACCTGTGGCGCCGACGGCGGATGGCCATCGCGGTGGTCGCTCTCTACGTTGTCGTCGCCCTGCTCGGTTCCGTGGCCTGGCGCGGCGGGGGAAGCGATGTCCATCGCCATCGTCCCCGGTCGCTGATCGATCGCCTCTTCCCGGCCGATTTCCAGGAACGCAGCTACTCCGCACCACTGGCTGCGAGCGAGTTCTACGGCGGCGCCCCCTTGCGGTACCCCCGTCGCCATCTGCTCGGAACCGACATCATCGGGCGCGACGTGCTGCACCAGACGCTCCAGGGGGCGCGTGTGGCACTCCTGATCGGCGGTCTCACGAGCCTGATCGCCATCCCGCTGGCGCTCGCGGTCGGGGTGCCCGCGGGCTTCCTCGGCGGCTGGCTCGACGACCTCGTGTTCTTCGTGATGTCGACGCTCGCGTCGATGCCGGGCCTCCTGCTCCTGATCGCGCTGATCATGGCGCTGGGGCACGGTCCCGTGCAGGTGTGCGTGGCACTCGGGATCACCGGGTGGGTCGGGTTCAGCCGCGTTGTCCGCGGCGAGACACTCAAGCTCCGCGAGCTCGAGTACGTGCAGGCGGCGCGCGCCCTGGGGGCATCCACGCCGTGGATTCTGCTGCGGCACATCGTGCCCAATCTCGGGCATCTCGTGATCGTCACCTTCGTGCTGATGTTCTCCGGATTGGTGCTCTCGGAGGCGGTGCTCTCGTGGCTCGGCATTGGGCTCGAGGGCAGCTGGGGCCAGATGATCGACCAGGCTCGGGACGAGCTGGCACGCGATCCGCCGATCGTCTGGAATCTCGCTGCCGCCTCGATTGCGCTCTTTGGCCTGATCTTGGCGGTGAACCTGGTCGGCGACGCGGCGCGGGACGTGCTCGATCCCCGGACCCGGCGCGAGCTGCCCTGAGCGCGGCGGTCGGAGCCCCGGTCAGTCCGTCGGAGCGAGCACGGCGTTCGCCTCGGCCTCCCGCCCCTGCTCGCGGAGGAGGCGAGCCAGCTCCCGTCGGGTCAGCGTGTTGGCGGGGTCGAGCGCGAGCGCGCGGCGCAGCAGCCGTTCACCCTCGGCGACGTCCCCGCCCAGGATCGCTGGCAGGCTGGCCAGGAAGGCGCCGCGCGCGGCCAGTGCCTCGGGCCAATCGGGAGCCAGCGCGAGCGCCTGCTCGATGTGGAACCGCAGACGGGGCGCGAGAGCGAGGGTCGAAGGCCGCAAGCCCGTGGTGGCAGCGCGTTTGCCCAGGTTGCAGAAGACGCCGAAATGCGCGACCGGATCGTCGGGATTGCGCTGCAGCGCATGTTCCGCCAACACCACGCCCTGGCTCCAGAGCCAGTCACGCTCCGTCGCTTCGACGCTCTCGGCCTCGTGGCAGAGCTGCAGCGCGGCTCGCGCTGCAGGCGAGGTCGGTGGCATGGCCGGAGCGAGCCCTGCAC
>Ga0209101_1000052_pt1 | contig 91479 bp, 72 predicted proteins | sample ConPoolayeCmetaG_FD_185481 | JGI IMG/M metagenome (GOLD analysis project Ga0209101, IMG submission 185481) | Hot spring microbial mat communities from California, USA to study Microbial Dark Matter (Phase II) - Cone Pool mat layer C metaG... ... | reverse complement strand
GGTGGGGCTGGGCTGGGCGGGGTATCTGGGCTGGCTGACGTTCCAGTTTCTCCCGTCGCGGAACGACCGCGTGGTGCTGGCGCTGCGCCGCTGGGTCCGGACGAGCGTGGACCCGCGGGAGCCGGACCTGCGGGCGCTGTCGGACGAGCAGCTCCGGGCGAAGACCGCGGAGTTCAAGGCCCGCCTCGCGGCGGGCGCGGCGCTCGACGACATCCGGGCGGAAGCGTACGCGTGTGTGCGGGAGGCGTCGCGGCGGGCCCGCAATCACCGGCAGTTCGAGTGCCAACTGATCGGCGGCCGGGTACTCGAGGGGTGCAACGTCGCCGAGATGCGGACGGGGGAGGGCAAGACGATCGTCTGCTACATGGCCAACTACCTGAAGGTCCTCCAGGGCCTGAAGGTGCACATGGTGACGGTCAACGACTACCTGGTGAAGCGCGACGCCGAGTTCTGCCGGCCGATCTTCGCGCTGCTGGGCGTGAGCGTCGGCTACATCACGGCCGACATGGAGACGTACGGGCCGGGCGCGGAGGTGCGCCGCGCGGCGTACGCCTGCGACATCACCTACGGCACGAACAGCGAGTTCGGGTTCGATTACTTGCGCGACAACATGAAGATGTCCGTGCGGGACCAGGTGCAGGGCCGGCAGGACTTCGTGGTCGTGGACGAGGTCGACAGCATCCTGATCGACGAGGCCCGCACGCCGCTGATCATCTCGGGCCCGGCCCGCGACGACGTGACGCAGTACCGCATGGCCGACGACGTGGCGCGCATGCTGATTCAGAAGCAGGAGCAGGCCAACCGGGAGACGGCCGCGCGGCTGGCGGAGATCGAGGCCGACCCGGCGCGCTTCGGGCTGGACGGGGGCCACCCGAAGTTTCGCGCGGCGCTCAAGAAGTTTCGGGCGGACCCGTACTGGCTCTCGTCGGACGAGGCCGAGGCCATCGGCCACAAGCAGTATTTCGTGGTCGAGGAGGACCGCAAGGCGGCGCACATGACCGAGCACGGCGCCAAGGCGGCCCAGGCGCACCTCGGGATCGGCTCGTTCTACGACAGCCGGAACATGAACTGGCCGCACTACATCGACAACGCGCTGCGGGCGCACAAGGTCTATCAGCGCGACAAGGAATACGTGGTCCAGAACGACCAGATCATCATCGTGGACGAGTTCACGGGGCGGCTCATGCACGGCCGCCAGTGGTCCGACGGTCTGCACCAGGCGGTCGAGGCCAAGGAGCGCGTCACGATCAAGCAGGAGACGCAGACCCTCGCCACGATCACGCTCCAGAACCTCTTCAAGCTGTACCGGCAGCTCGCCGGCATGACCGGCACGGCGATGACCGAGGCCGACGAGTTCATGAAGATCTACAAGCTCGAGGTCATCGCGATCCCGACCAACCAGCCGGTGCGGCGCATCGACTACAACGACAAGATCTACAAGTCGGTCGTCAGCAAGTTCGACGCGGTGGTCGAGGAGATCCGCTCCTACAGCCACGAGGGCTATCCGGCCGACCCGTGGTCCCTGCACGACCTGCTCAAGTACGCCCGCCGCACGCTCCTGGCGGAGCGCGAGCACGGCCGGGCGGACGCGGCCGTGGGGGCCCAGCTCGCGACGATCGACCGGGCGCTGGCGGCGTTCAACGGCGGCAAGGGCGACGAGGCGGCCCTGGCGGCCGGCTACCGGGAGCTGATGGGCGAGTGGGTCGGCGGGCGGCCGGTGCTGGTCGGTACGACCAGCGTGGAGGCCTCCGAGAAGCTCAGCGAGGCCCTGACGCGGCGGTACGGCGTCGAGCACGAGGTCCTCAACGCGCGGCCGGACGCGGTGGCCCGCGAGTCGGAGATCGTGGCGAAGGCCGGGCAGCGGCACGAGGAGGTGCGGGGCAAGCAGAAGCGCCTGGTGGGCAACGTGACGATCGCGACGAACATGGCCGGGCGCGGCACGGACATCGTGCTGGGGCCCGGCGTGGCGGCGCTGGGCGGGTTGCACGTGGTGGGCACGGAGCGGCATGAGAGCCGGCGGATCGACAACCAGCTCCGCGGGCGGTGCGGCCGGCAGGGGGACCCGGGCAGCTCACGCTTCTTCCTGAGCTTCGAGGACGACCTGCTGCGGCTGTTCATGGGCGAGTGGGTGCTGCGGATGCTCCAGATGCTGGGCTTCGAGGAGGGCATGGCGATCGAAGACCGGCGCGTCAACCGCGGCATCGAAAAGGCCCAGAAGAAGGTCGAGGAGCGGAACTTCGGGATCCGCAAGAACCTGCTCGAATACGACGAGGTGATGGACCATCAGCGCAAGACGTTCTACGCCCTGCGCCAGCGGGTGCTCGAGGGCCGCGGACTGACCGAGCTGATCTGGGAGATGATCGACGACACCGTCGCCGACGCGGTTGAGCGCTACCTCGATCCGAAGTACCCGGCCCAGTGCGCCGCGGAGTGGGCGGGGCAGCACCTCGGCGTGCCGCTGGAATCGGGCCGGCTCGACACGCAGGACCTGGAGACCCTCCAGGAGCAGGTCCGCGACCGGGCGGCCTACGAGGCCCGCCAGCTCATCCAGCGCATGATCGGCGAATACGTCGATCCCGACGTGCCGCCGGAGGAGTGGGATGTCCGCGGGCTGGCGGGCTGGGCCGCCCAGTACGGCGTCACGCTCTCGCAGAATCAGATGAAGAAGATGAGCGCGGAGGAGCTTCAGGAGCACATCATCGCGGCCGCCGAGGCCCGCATCGCAGCGGCCGACCTGGCGCCGCTGGAGCAGTATGTCGATCCGCAGTTCGCGCGCCGGCGGCTGGCCCGCTGGGCGAAGGACAAGTTCGATCTGGATATCGCCCCGGAAAGACTGGCCTCCGCCTCCCGGGAGGAGGCCGTGCGGCTCCTGACCGAGGCGATGCGGGCGGCCTACCGCCGCCGCGAGATCGAATACCCGGTGGCGGCCGTGATCGCCTTCGCGCTGGAGCGCGGCGGCAGCAACGCCAACGAGGTGGCGGCGCGGCTGGCGGCCTGGGCCGGTCGCAAGTTCGGACGCGACTGGACGTACGAGCACTTCGTCAACCGCACGCCGGAGGACATCTTTCAGGAACTGCGGGCGCTGAACGAGGACTTCCTGACCAATCGCCGGCTGGATGCCGAGGTGGACGCGGCCGTCGCGCAGCACGCCGGCGCGGCGCTGGTGGAGTGGGCCCGGCAGCGTTTCGGGCCGGTGATGGACAGCCGCCCGCTGGACCTGGCGGGCGACGTCGCGGCCCAGCTCAAGCAGTGTGCCTACGAGATGCTGCGTTTCGAGCTGACTTGGCTCGAGCAGCAGATCCTGCTGTCGACGCTGGACGGGCTGTGGAAGGACCACATGTGGTCGATGGACCTGCTGCGGCATTCCATCGGCCTGCGCGGCTATGCGGAGCAGGACCCCAAGATCGCCTTCAAGCGCGAGGGCACGCGCCTGTTCAACGAGATGCTCGTCTCGGCCCGCGAGCGCGTCACCGACCTGATCTTCAAGGTGCGCGTCGCCGGCTACGGCGCCGGCGGCTACGGCGAGTCCGGCCCGGCGGCCCCCACCGGCCCGGCCTATCAGCGCATGACCACCAGCAAGGCGGACGCGACCGGCGCCGGGTTCTCGCAGGCCGCTCAGGACGCCGCCCTGCGGCAACAGGGCGAGGGCGCGGTCACGAAGACGATCCGCCGTGACCAGCCGCGGGTCGGCCGCAACGACCCATGCCCGTGCGGCTCGGGCAAGAAGTACAAGCAGTGTCACGGCCGCGGGCGCTGAGACGGCGCGGCTCGCCGCGGGGCACGGGACCGCGCGGGACGCCCGGGGCGCGGCCGGCTAGTCCGCGCGGCGCGGGATGGTCTTGCCCTGGGGGTCGGCGACGGGTCGGCCGAGGGTGCGGTCCAATTCCTCGGCCAGCTCGTGGGCGTGTTCGAGACGCTCGGCTTCGTCGTGCAGGTGGCGCTGGTCCGCACCCTCGCGGGCGAGATACGTTTCCCACAGGCGGTGGGCCCGCAGCATATCCTGCGCCCGGGCGCGTCCGGCGGCCGTCAGGGTCGGCTCGGCAGCACCGCGCGTGACGAGCCCGTCGCGCGCCAGGTCCGCGACCGCGCGGCCGATGGCGCGGGGGTCGGCCGGGCGCAGCGCCTGCACGAGGCCCGCGGCGGCCTGCTGCGGGGTTTCCTCGAAGCGGGCCAGCATCTTCAGCACGTCTTCCTCGAGGATGTGGCGGCGGATGCGCCGCCGCCGCAACGCGACCGCCAGGACGCCGCGCTCCGGCGCCAGCGCCATCGCCAGCAGGAACACGCTGGTCGCGACCAGCACCATCATCGGGCCGGGCGGGTTGTTGAACTGAAAGGCCAGGAACATGCCCACGGCGGCCGACAGCCCGCCGAGCACGGTGGACACCGTCAGCAGCAGCCCGAGCCGGTTCGTGAGCTGGTAGGCCGTGGCGGCCGGGGTCACGAGCATCGCGACCGCCATGATGACGCCCACGGAGCGCAGCGCGGCGACGATCGTGGCCGAAAGCAGGATCATGAGGATGTAGTGCAGCAGTTCCGTATTGAAGCCCATCGTGCGCGCCAGGATCGGGTCGAAACTGAGCAGCTTGAGCGGATGGAATAGCAGCACGACCGTGCCCACGACCACCGGCGCGATGAGCAGGATGGTGTGCCAGTCGGTCGCCGTGATGGCCAGCGGGTCGCCGAACAGGAAGCACTTCAGGTCGAAGTGCGTGCCGGCCGGCAGCCGGCTGATCAGAATCACGCCCACGGCGAACATGGCCGTGAAGACGATGCCGATGGCCGCGTCCTCCTTGGCCCGGCTGAAGCGCGTCACGAGGCTGATGGCGACCGCGGTGACGACGCCCGCGGCCAGCGCACCGACGAACAGGCCGGTCACGCCCGTGCTGACCAGCAGGAAGGCGATCACGACGCCCGGGAGGACGGCGTGCGCGATGGCGTCGCCGATCAGCGACATCCGCCGCAGCACGACGAACCCGCCCAGGAGCCCGAGCAGCGCGCCGACGACCACGCTGCACAGGAGCTGGAGGCGGTGGTCGATCAGCGGGCTGAGCAGCCGCTCCTGCCAGGTGATGAGGTCGGCGGCGGTCTGCGCCAGCGGCCACTCAGCGGACATCGGCCGGACCCTCCCGCAAGGCCCGTTCGGCCTCGTCGACGAAGCTCATCCGGCCGCCGTAGAGTCGCCGGAGGTTGTCGGCGTGGACGACCTCCGCCGGCGCGCCGTAGGCGATCACCACGCGGTTGAGCATCAGCACGGCGTCGAAGCGGTCCAGGATCTGGAGGTTGTGATTCACGACGATCAGCGTCTGACCGGCCTGCGAGAAGCGGTCCATCAGCTCGAAGATGGCGGCCTCGGTCCGCGCGTCGACGCCGGCGAACGGCTCATCCAGGAGCAGCACGCGGGCCTCCTGCGCCAGCGCCCGCGCGAGGAACACGCGTTGCTGCTGGCCGCCCGAGAGCTGCCGGATGTGCCGGTCGGCGTAGGCCGTCATGCCGACGGTCTCCAATGCGGCCGCCACGCGGGCGTGGTCAGCGGCGCGTGGCCGGCCGAAGTAGCCCAGGGAACGGTAGCGGCCCATCAGCACGACCTCGCGGACGGTGATCGGGAAGTCCCAGTCGGCGCTGTCGGTCTGCGGCACGTACGCCACATGCCGGCGAGCCTGCGCGACGGGCTGGCCCAGCACGCGGATCTCGCCGGCGTCGATCGGCACCAGCCCGAGCACGGCCTTGAGGAGGGTGCTCTTGCCCGCGCCGTTGGGCCCGATGACCGCGACAAGCCGCCCCTCGGGCACGGCGAAATGCACGCGCCGCAGCACGGGCTGCTGGCGGTAGGAGACCGTCAGCCCCGCGACCTCGAGAGCAGGCGTGGTCGCGACCGGCCCGGATACGTCCCGCGGGCGCCGTTCCGCAGTCGTTTCAGTCGGCATCGGGCGCCTCCGCCGGCGCGGCGGCCGTGGCCGTTGGAGCCGGCGCCGTCGGCGCCGGCGTGGTCGGTCCGTCACGGCCGTCCAGGAGCGGACCGACATCCTCGCCGGCCAGAGCGCTGACGATGATGCGCGTGTTCTCGCGCAGCGCCCCGAGGTAGGTGCCGGCGGGCCGGCCGGGCTCGTCCAGACTGTCGCTGTACAGCGGCTCGGGCGGAATCACGACCGCATGTCCGTCCTTGGTGGCCTGCGCCATCACGCGGTTCACCATCTCGTTGAGCGACGCGGACACCGCGGTCTCGTGGAAGATGGCCGGGATGCGGTGCTGCACGATGAGGCGCGCCAGTTCCTGCACCCGGAGCGGCAGCGGGCTCGCGTCCGTGCTGGTCCCCAGCACGGCGTCCACCGTCAGGCCGTAGGCCGCGCCGTAATAGTAGAACGCGTCGTGACTGGTGATCAGGAAGCGGCGCTGCGGCGGGATGCGCTGCACGGCCTGCCGGATCCGACCGTCGAGCGTTTCGAGTTCGGCGAGGTACCGCGCGGCGTGGCGGCGGTAGGTGTCGGCGCCGTCCGGGTCGAGCGCGATCAGCGCGTCGCGGGCCTTCTCGGTGAACACCATGAAGTTGCGCACGTTCCACCACACGTGCGGGTCGGGCGCGCCCTGCGGCCCTGCCGACGCCCGTACGGCGATGCGCGGGTCCTCGGCCAGGGCCACGGCGCGCGGGCCGAGGCCGGCGAACATGTGCACCAGCTTGCCCTCCAGGTGCAGACCGTTGTAGAGCACCAGCCGCGCCTTGCGGAACAGCACGCTCGTATCCGGGGTGGGCTCGAACGTGTGCGGATTCATCCCCGGGGGGATGACGCCCACGACCCGCACCCGGTCGCCGGCGAGCTGCCGGGCCAGGTCGGTAATCATGGTGGTCGTCGTGACGACCAGGGGACGGGCGTCGGCAGACGCGGCCGGCGGCCGCTCGCACGCGCCGAAGGCGAGCCAGGCCAGGGCCAGTCCGGCGGCTGCGCGGCGCGCGGGTCCGTACTTGCTCCAGGCTCGGGCGGTCACGGGTTCACGCAGTTGCGGACCCTCCCGGTCTGCTGAAACTCAGCCACGATCCGCACGGTCTCCTCGGCCACGGCGTTCTGGGCCTGATCGGTCGAGGCGCCGATGTGGTGCGTGCCATAGAGGTTTGGCAGGTCGGCCAGCGGCGAGTCGATCGTTCTGGCGTCCGCGGCGGGCTCGTTCTCGTACACGTCGACACACGCCGCCCGTAGCCGCCTCTCCTTCAGCGCGACGATCAGCGCGGCCTCGTCGATGACCGACGCGCGGCTGGTGTTCACCAGCACCGCGTGCGGCTGGAGCAGCGCCAGCCGCGCGGCGTTCACCAGGTGCCGCGTGTCGCCGGTACCGGGCACGTGCAGCGTGATGTAGTCACCCGTCCGGAAGACCTCGTCCAGCGCGACCGGGCGGCAGTCCGGGTGGTCGATCGGCCGCAGGTTGGGAATCACGTCGTAATAGCGCACGTGCATCTCGAACGCGAGGGCGCGTCTGGCGACCTCGGTGCCGATGCGGCCCATGCCGACGATCCCTAGCGTGCTGTCTTTCAGACCGCGGGCCTTGCCGTACTCCTTCTTGTTCCACCGGTGGGCCCGCAGATCGGCGACGTTGTCGGGGATCCGGCGGTCGGCCGCCAGCAGCAGGCCGAACACCAGCTCGGCCACGGCCACCGCGTTCATGCCGGGGCAGTTCGAGACCTTGATGCCGCGCTGGGTGGCGTTGGCCACGTCGATCGTGTCGTAGCCCGAGCCGGCGCGGATCACGAGCTTCAGATTCGTGCTGGCCGCCAGCGTCTCGGCCTTCACCCGGGTCGAGCGCACGATCAGGATGTCGGGCGCGAAGTCGCCGACGCGACGCGTCAGCGTCTCGTCCTGCAGCTCCGGCTCGCACACGACGTCGGCCCCCAGCTTCTTCAGGCCCTCGATTCCGGCGGCTTCGAACTTGTCGGCGATCAGGATCTTCATCGATGTGGCTCCGGCTCGCCCGACCCGCGGGCCGCCCGCGCGCGGCGCGCGCCCCGGCGGGTCCGAGCGGGCCGATTATACGGCCCGCGCTGGCACCTGCCCACGGGCCGGGCGGTCACGTTGCATCACCCCCGTCGCGCTCCCGCATAATGCGCAGCACCGGTGCCGGCCGCGCCGGCGCGAGGAGCCGGGATGGCGCGCAGAACCCCCGCGTCGCCGGGACCGCCCGGCGGCATCTGCTCGGACGGACGACTGCTCCGCGCCTGGCGCTGGCACGCCGCGGGCGGCGGACTGATCTCCCATCCGATCCGCTGCCGACGTGACGCGTGGTATCTCGCCAGTCTCGAACTCGACCCGCAGGCGCCGTCCCCTTCGGGCCTGACGCTCACGTTCTTCGACGGCGACGCGCAGCCCGTGCAGACCCGCGCGCTGTGGCTGCACCCGGCCGGGCCCGACGCAGGGCGGCGGCTCGCGTGGGTCGCGCCCCCTCCCCGGGCGAGGCATGTGCGGCTGGAGCTGCCCGCCGCGCTGGCCGCCGCCCGCGCCGTGCACCTACACGACGTGGCCGAGCGCGATCCGAAATGCCATCCACTCGCCGCCGTCCCGCGCTGGACCACCTACGGGCCGCCGTTTCCGTTGACGCGCCTCGTGCTTCCCGAGTCGTTGTCCGCCGTGGCGCCGCTGCTGCCGTGGCTGACGGTGGACCTGCTGGACCGGCCGGAATCCACCGCGGCGCTGGCCGCGCGGACGCGGCACGCGGCCGTCATCATCGATCCGGCGTGGACGGTCGACCCGGGCCTCGACCTCGCGGACCTGGAGCGGCTCGCGGCGCAGGCCTGGGTTGTGACGGATCTCGAGACGCTCGCGCGACTGGTCGCCGCGGCCGGCCACGTGGCGACGCGCGTCATGACGCACGCGGCGCCGCTCGGGATGATGTCGGCGCGGGTGGAATACGCGGATGTTCCCACGCGCGGGCTCGCTCTGCAGGACGTCGTGCCCTACGCCACACGCGACGACCGCGGGCGTTTTCGCATGCGCGTGCTGCGGGCGGATCGCGCCTGGCGCCGCTATGCCGGGAGCTGCGGACTGGCAACGCTGCTTTCGTCGGAGACGCCCTGGGCCCGGCACCACGGCGACGTGCTCTCGGCCGCCCGGCCGGTGGGTGGCGGCGAGCTGCTGGTCACCGACCTCCCCTGGCTCGTGGCGGGCACGCACGGGCCGCTCGTCGCGCCCCACATCGCGACGCACCTGCTCCAGATGCATCTGGGCGGGCCGCTGGACGACGCGCTCCAGTACTGGACCCGCTGGGACGAGATGGCGGTCGTGGTCCGCGACGTCGCCGACCTGGCGCGCCGCTTCGAGCCGCTCCGGCCCGTCCGCTGGCGCGCGCCGGCCAACGACCTCGCACACCTCGGCCTAGCGCTGGAAATGCCGGGCTCGACGCCGACGGCGGCGGTGGTGCTTCAGACCGGCCGCATGGACAACGTCGGGCTGCACGACGGCCTGCCGCCCGAACCGGGGATGATCCTGATGAAGATGCTCGCCCGCGAGGCTCGCGAGCGGACGCCGTGGGCCGTGCGGTACCTGACCGGCACACTCGTGCTGTGGCAGTTCGACACGGCGGCCGGACTGAAGTACGCTACGAGTTACGCTCCGGCACCGCGGCTGCCGGAGCGTGTGCAACGGGTCGAGGTTCGGTTGCGGCGGGAAGGGGTGGGCGAGACGTCGTCCAAGCCCGGTGCGATGCGATTCACGCTGCGTGATGAGGGCTTTTGCGGCGATCGGTCCTTGGAGTTTCAGGCGGAGTTGACCGGCCGTTTCCGGCGGGTAATCGAGTCGGTGCGGGCGTGAGCGCGAACGGCGCAAAACTCCTCTCGCGACCGACTGTGGACGCTGAGGCGAATCGCCGATAGGCTCCCAGAGGCATCGGACAACGCCCCAGTGCAAGAGGTTGGACCATGGGAAGGATTTTGCTCCCCGTGCTCATCGTCGGCATTCTCGAGTTCGTCGCGCTGATCATCTTCTTCCTGATCGACCCGGCACGTCAGTTCCTGGCCCAGCAGTAGCCGCTCGGCCGTCGGGCCCGTTGAGCTGAGACGCTGTTCGGCGGCGGTCACTGGCCGGAAGACTTGGCCGCATTGCTGAGGCTTCGCGGCTCTGCTCCTAGTGGACCATGGTATTATCGGTCGCTGCGCCGAAGTCCCTGGCCGTCTCCGCGAGCACCCGGGCCGGCCTCAAGTCCCGCGCAAAAATCCCCCGATAAAAAGTGCGCGGCGGACCGGCCGCGCCTCTCAAGGTGACACCCGCGCGAGCGGGAGAGGCATGTCCGGCCGCGTGCGGCACGGTGTCCCGCCACACGCACCGCGCGGCACGCGCCGGACGCTTTCATTTCTGGAACTGCCGCAGCGCTGGTGAGACGCCGCGCCGGGGTCCGGTCCCCGGTCGATTCGCGGCTTCGGGGGCGTGCGGACCCGGCACCGGGCCGGCCGCCTGTCGCGCCGCTGAGCCTGTCGCCCTGCTGAACCTGTCGCTCCCTCGAACCTGTCGCGCCGTTGAACGTGTCGCGCCGTCAAACCTGGAGAAAGCTGGGGCGGGCGCGGATGTACGAGCGCGGCCGGCGCGAAATGGTCGCGCGGCGTAACACTTCGGAAGCAGGCAGGAGGTGTGGCATGGTTGGAACGCATTTCGGTCGCAGGGCTGGGCAGACCGCCGCGATGGCGGTGGCGTTGCTGACGCCGGGGATGGCGTTCGGTTTCAATATTCTGGTGAACCCGGGATACGAGACCGGTTCGCTGTCGCCGTGGTACCAGATGCTGGACTATGGGGGCGCGACAAACTGGACCACCACGACCCTCGATGTGCACACGGGAGTGTTCAGCGCGACGTGCCAGGGCAACAAGCTGCTGGTGCAGAACTTCGCGCCGGTCCCCACGAGCGCCATTGTGGTCGCGTCGGTGTGGGTGAAGAACCCGAACGCCTTGCTGAACGCGATTTACCTGGAGTATTCGGACAGCACCAGCGGCAGCACCCCCTTCTGGACGACCGGCCAGTGGCAGTACGTGGACTTCACTCCCTGGCTGACGCCGGGCAAGAACCTGGTTGGGGTCGGGATCTGGGGCTACAGTGCGGGCGGCACGGACGAGCGGACCTACGTGAACGACTGGCGGGTCATCATCCCGGAACCGGCCTCGCTGCTGCTGCTGGCGGTCGCGACGCTCCTGCGGCGGCGGTGAGGGGTACGGCGCGCAGGTCCGCGCGGCGCGGCTAGGTCCACCAGGCGTAGAAGGCCAGAACGGCGATGCCGAGCAACACGCGGTAGACGGCGAACGGTGTGAACCGGTACTTCCGCACGTAACTCAGGAAGCCGGCGACCACGACCAGGGCGACGAAGAACGCAGCGGCGCTGGCGACGAGCAGCAACCCGGTCGCTTCGCCCGTCAGCTCATGCCGGTGCTTGACGAGCTTGTGCAACGCCGCCCCGAGCATCGTCGGAATCGCGAGGTAGAACGAGAACTCCGTCGCGACGCGCGGCGTCAGCCCCAGGGCCATGCCGCCGAGGATGGACGCCCCCGCCCGCGACACGCCCGGCCACATGCTGAGGCATTGGATCACGCCGATCCAGAACGCCTGTGCGAGCGTCACCTCCGTGAGCTTCTGCGGGCGTTCGCGCCGGAACCGCCGGTCGATGATCTCCATGGCCACGGCCCCGAGGATCAGCGCCCAGGCGACCGCGGCCGGGCTTTTCTCCAGCGGGTCCAGCAGCCCCTTGAACGGCAGGGCCAGGCCGATCGTCGGCACCATCGCCACGGCGACGCGCGTGAAGACGTGCTGCGGCCACTCCGCCGGCCGGAAGGTGCGCGCCAGCCGCCACAGGTCGCGCCCGAAGTACAGCACGACCGCGAGAATCGCCGCGAACTGTGACACCCAGAGCACCACGTTCCACGGCGCGACGTCGGCCTGCACGCCGAGCAGGGGCATCGCGATGACCATGTGCCCGGTGCTCGAAATCGGCAGGAACTCGGTCAGTCCCTCGATGACGCCCAGCACGAGGGCCGCGATCACCGGCTGGTACGTTGCCGCGCCGGCCGCGCCCCCGGCCGCCGTGCCGGCCAGCCAGCCCGCGACGGGCGGGAGGCGCCAGAGAATCTGGCCGGCCAGGTTGGCGTACAGGCCGGCGGCGAGGTCGTCGGCCAGGATACCCCACCCGCCGGGCAGTCCTTCGAGCGCGCGGGCCGGTGCGGGTTTGAGCACGTCGAAGATTCGAAACAGCACGAACTGGCCGGCCAACACCGTCAGCAGCGACGTGAGGCCGGCATCCGCCCCGACCGGCAGCGCCAGCAGGGCCAGCCACTGCCCGCTGACCTCGTCGAGGGTGAATTGTTTCGGGTCCGGCCGGCGGTAGCGGGCGATCGCCCAGGGGCCGAGGCGAACGGCGGCGACGCAGGCCGCCGCGAGCGCAGCGAGCAGCAGCAGCTCGTGCAGCACGCGGGAGGTTGCGACCGTCAGCCGCCAGAGCCCGGCGAAGAGCACCACCGCGACGAGGGAGCCCCACGTCCCGGTCGGTCCGGGCAGCAGACCGCTGCCCAAGGCCGACACGCAGGCGGTTCTGAACCGCTGCGGACGGGCCCTCATGCGGGCGATCCCGGGTTCGCGTCCGGCGCAGGCGAGGCCCGCGGCGCGGCCAGCGCCGCGTGCGATAGGAGCAGGGCCCGCGCCCGGTGCAAATACACGGCCGCCGACAGGGCCGTCAGAATCACGGTCACCCAGACGGCGGCCTTGCGGACAGGCGTGACGTGGTCCAGGCGCCAGGCCAGCTCCCCGAGGATCAGGCACACGGTCGCGGACTGCACGAACATCTTGAGCTTGCCGACCCAGGAGGCGGCGAAGGCCTGGCCGCCAGATTCGCTCTCGAGGCGCACGGCGGAGACGAGCAGCTCCCGCGCGAGGATCACGACGACCATCCAGGGCGCGACGCCCGTGAGGTTGGTCTGGCCCGTCCAGAAGTGGGGGCTGGCGAACAGCACGAAGGCGGCGCAGACCATGACCTTGTCCACGACCGGATCGACGATGCGGCCGAACGACGTGATGGAGTGGGTCAGTCGGGCCAGCAGTCCGTCGAGCACGTCGGTCACCGCCGCGACCAGGAACACCCAGAAGGCCAGGTGCAGCAGCCAGCGTTGTTGCTCGAGCCGCTGCGCGTCGAAGCCGGACAGCAGCAGGACGAACACGACGGCCAGTCCGAGGCGGCCGAGCGTCAACTGGTTGGGAATGCTCATGGCCATGCGTTCCGGCCGTTCGGCCGCTTGCAGTCCGCTGCAAAAGCAGGAAGTGTACCCGCGCGGACCGCGCGGGAAAAGCCGGCCGCTACGCCTGGACGGGGCAGAGCCGGGTCCAGAACAGCCAGATGAGCGGGGCGGCCAGCAGCGGTGAGTCGACGACGTCCAGGACGCCCCCCAGACCCGGGAAAACGCGGCCGGAGTCCTTGACGGCGGCGTCGCGTTTGAGCAGCGAGGCGGCCAGGTCGCCGGCGACCGAGACGAGCCCGAGCAGCAGACCCAGGACGACGAAAGCGCCGGTGGGCGAAAGATACCGCCCGTCGAATCGCAACCACCCGGCGCCGACCAGCCAGTGCCCGAGGAGCACGGCGCACACGACGGCGGTCGCCAGTCCGCCGAAGAAGCCCTCCCAGGTCTTTTTCGGGCTGAGCCATTCGACCAGCTTGTGGCGGCCGAGGGCGCGTCCGACGAAGAACGCGCCCGTGTCCGTGATCTTGACGATGAAGACGGAGAACAGCAGCAGCGTCACGCCGGTCTGCCCGCCGACCTCCATGCGCAGCTTGGTCATGAAGCCCGCCAGGCCGCCCGCATAGAAGATGATGAAGGTCGTGATGGCGAGGTTTTCCATCGCGTTCTGCGTGCGGTAGCGCGCGCTTTGCCGCAGGAACATGAACGCCAGCGCCAGCGCCAGCCAGAGCAAGCCCCACGATTCGTCGTAGCCGCCGGTGACCGGGCTCAGGTTGTACGACACGTACGGGCCGATCACCAGCGCGGCCGCGAAAAAGTGGGCCGTGCCGCCGAACGGGTGATAGCTCCGGAGCCGCGCCAGACGCACCAGTTCGTGGACCGTCAGCAGGGTCAGAACGACGATCAGCAGCGTGCTCAGGGCGCCGTTGCGCACCCAGTCGCCCACGTCCAGCCCGAAAGCCGGCCCGGTTGGTGGAACCTGCGCGGCCAGGTGGCCGTCCAACAGCAGGATGCCGACGACAAGCAGGGCGAGGAGAATCCCGATGATCAGTCGCTCGCGCATGGCAATCTGACCGGGCGCTCCCCTCAGCCGGCCGGCGGCGGACGGACGTCGCCGAAGCGCCGCTCGCGTCCCGCGAAGTCCCGCAGCGCGGCATGCAGATCGGCCGCGCGGAAGTCCGGCCACAGGACGGGCGTCACATACAGTTCCGCGTAGCTGATTTGCCAGAGCAAGAAGTTGCTGATCCGCCACTCACCTGCGGTGCGGATCACGAGGTCCGGGTCCGGCAGGCCCGCCGTGTACAAGGCCCCGCTGATGGCGGCCTCGTCGATCTCCTCCGGGCGGAGTTCGCCGCGGACCACCCGCCTGGTCAGCGCGCGCACGGCGTCCACCAGCTCGGCCCGGCCGCCGTAGTTGAGAGCCAGACAGAGCGTCAGCCCCCGGTTCGCGCGGCTGGCAGCGATCGTGCGGTCCAGTTCGGTCAGAACCGCCGGCGGCAGGCCGTCGCGTCGGCCGATCTGAATCAGCCGGATGTCGTTTTCCAGGATTGTGGAGCGCTCCGCCGCGAGATACTCGGCGTACAACGCCATCAGCCCGGCCACCTCGGATGCGGGGCGTTTCCAGTTGTCGAGGCTGAAACTGTAGAGCGTCAGGCATTCAAGGCCGAGACGGGCGCAGTGCGTGACGGTCTCGCGCACGGCCGGGCCGGCGCTGCGGTGGCCCTCGATACGCGGCAGGTTTCGCTGCCGTGCCCAGCGGCCGTTGCCGTCCATGATGATGGCGACGTGCCGGGGCAGGCGGGCCCGCGGCACGCCCAGCACCTCTTCGGGGTCCAACGGCGGCTGCGTGGGCATGGGCTAAATCCCGTCCGCGACCGGGATCGTCTGATCCCGGGCCGGGCCGACGCCGATCAGCCGCACCGGCGCACCGATCCGGTCTGCGAGGAACCGGACGTACGCCCGCGCCGCGGCCGGCAGGTCTTCCCAGCGGCGGCAGTCTCCGAGTTCCTCCGACCAGCCCGGGAGCGACTCGTAAACGGGCTCGGCCTGCTCCAGAAGGTACGTGTCGGACGGGAACTCGTTCACGATTTGTCCACCGATGCGGTAGGCGACGCAGACGCGGACTTCCTCGAAACCCGACAGCGTGTCGAGGTGCAGCAGCGCCAGCCCGGTGGGCCCCGTAAACATCGCCGCGTACGACGCCGCCACGGCGTCGAACCAGCCGCAGCGGCGCGGCCGGCCGGTGGTCGTCCCGTATTCGTGGCCGCGCTGGCGAATGAGGTCTCCCGTGGCGTCGTTGAGCTCGGTGGGCAGCGGCCCCGCCCCGACCCGCGTGGTGTAAGCCTTGATGACCCCGATGACCGAGCGCAGCGCCGCGAGGGGCACGCCCGCCCCGCTGGCGACGCCGCCCCCGCCCGAGCTCGAGCTGGTGACGTACGGGTAGGTGCCGTGATCGACGTCCAGCAGGCTGCCCTGCGCGCCTTCGAACAGCATCTGCCGCCCCTCCCGCAGCAGCCGGTGCAGCAACGTCGTCGTGTTGCAGATGAAGGGGCGGAGCTCCTCAGCGAAGGCGAGGTATTCATCCGCGAGGCGCGCCGCGTCGAACGTCTCGCGCTCCTCGAAGACGGCCGCGAGGTAGGCGTTCTTGTGCGCGACGACGGCGGCGAGCCGGGCGCGGAACCGCTCGGGCGCCAGCAGGTCGCAGACACGAATGGCCCAGTGCCGGCCGTACTTGTCGGCGTAACAGGGGCCGATGCCGCGGGCGGTCGTGCCGAGCTTCTCGCCGGCGCGGGCCGCGCGTTCGGCCAGCACGTCCTCGCGGCGGTGATACGGGAAAACCAGGTGCGCGCGGTCGCTGATCCGCAGGTTATCGCCGATCGACAAACCCCGCTGCCGCAGGGCCGCGATCTCGCCCAGCAGCACCGCCGGGTCGATGACGGCCCCGCCCGTGATGACGTTCAGCACGTTCGGACGCAGCACCCCGCTGGGGAGCTGGTGCAGCGCGAACTTCTCGCCGCCGACCACGATCGTGTGCCCGGCGTTGGCCCCGCCGCTGTAGCGGACGACCACATCGAAGTCGGCCAGCAGCAGATCGACGACCTTGCCCTTCCCTTCATCGCCCCATTGCAGGCCGATCACGCACGTATTGCCCAAGCCGCGAAAGTCCATGCCGTTGTCACTGTCGGTTTCGGCCCGCCCGGCGACGGTGCGCCGTGCGCACGTGGCCCCCGGGCCTGCGTCTTGTAGCACGCCCGACGACAGGTGGCAAACCGCCGCCGACCGGCCCGCGCTCACCGCCCGGCGGCCGCGCCGGCCGTCCGCCGCTCCGCCTCGCGGACCGCCGCGTTCAGGAAAGCGTCAAGGGACGAGATCGTCGCTTGTTGCGCGAGCTTCATATAGTAATCCGTCGAGAGCCGCACGAAGCGCCGCTCCACGAGTTCACGCCGCAGCTCCTCCTGAACCTCCGCGAACGTGCGGCTGACGGCCGGCCGGATTGCGCCACACTTGACAATGTACCAGCCGGTCGGCGTCTCCAGCGGGGCGCTGACCTGACCGGCCTCGAACTCGAAGATCAGACGGCTGAGCTCGTCGTAAGGCGGCTGGAGCGGCTTGCCGATCGGGCCGAACGAACCGCCCTTGGCCGCCGTCGGGCCGAGGGAGTATTCGCGGGCCACGTCCTCGAACGGGCGTGTCGCCAGGGCCTCCTCCGCCGCGCGGATCCTCCGCACCGCGGCCGCTTTCGCCTGCGCACGGGCGGGGGCGGGGGCTCGTTCCCAGCTCAGGCCCTCCGGGAGCAACCGGGCGAAGGGCACCTCGACCATCAGGAGCTCGCGCGTCTCCGGCGTGGTGAACTCCGCCTGGCGCTCCCGGTACGCGGCGAGCAGCTCGTCGCGGCGGAGCTGAATCTGCGGCAGGAGCTTTTCGCGCAGGTACTGCCGTGCAACCAGCTCGCGCTCGGTTCGCAGGCGGAACTGCTCCAGGGTCAGGCCCCGCTCGGCCAGATGCGCTGCGAGCCGCGCGCCGCTGCCGCCGAACTCCCGGTTGCGGACGCCTTCAATCTCGCGATCGACCGCGGCCTTGAGCGTCTGGCGCTGGTTCTCCGAGAGCGAGGCCGAACCCTCCGCGTACACCAGCAGCGTCCCGATGACCCGCGTGGACTCCTGCCGGATCGTCTGGCGCGCCCGCTCGCGGAAGCCCGCCAGCGTTTGAGTGCGGCGCAGCTCGGCCAGCTCGTTCTCGAGCGGATAAAGAACCTCCGCCACGGTGAGCGCCTGGTCGTTGACCGTCAACAGTTCCGCCGCGATCGCCCCCGGCCCGGGCGTCAATGGCGGCGCGGGCGGCGTCGCCGGGGCCCGTGGCGGCCGTTCGATGTCGAGTGTCGGGGCCGTCGTCGGCACGACGGTGCCCGCCTCGATCCGACTGCGCCGCTCGGCGGCCAGCTCGGCCTCGGACTTGATGACGGGGCGGCGGGCATCGGGTGGGGGCCCGGGCGAGGTTTCGGCGCGTCGCGTGCAGCCGCCGACGCCTGCCAGGCTAACGCACAGCAGCCACACGCTCGCGCGCAGGATTCGCTGTCGCATGGGCGTTACCTTCCGTCGCCGTCGAGGGCTGCCCAGGGGCAGGCACAAGCCCGAGACGCGGCGGCGGCCGCCGCGTCAACGTCTCGGAAATGCCGGCGGGCACCCTCTGGTGCCCGCACGCGCCGCAAGGGATTCGAACCCCTAACCTTCGGCTCCGTAGGCCGACGCTCTATCCAGTTGAGCTAGCAGCGCTTCCGTTTCGCGTTGGTTGCGGCCGCGATGCCCGTCAGGCGGCGGCCGGCGGCGTTCGCAGTGCCCGGAACTGGATTCGAACCAGCACGGGTGTTACCCCACCAGGCCCTCAACCTGGCGCGTCTGCCAATTCCGCCATCCGGGCGTCGGGGCAGCAGCGTCACCCGAGCCGTGTAGCGTAGAACCGTCCCTGACGGGCGTCAAGTGCTCCGCCGGCGTGGTCGCGCCCGTCAGAGCAGGCCCAGTTGCAGCCGGGCCGCGGGCGACAGCCGGTCTCGCGTCCACGGCGGGTCCCATACGAGCTCGACGCGGACCTGACCGACGTCCGGAATCGCTCGGACGCGCTGCTCGACCTGGCCGGGCAGCGCGCGAGCGACGGGACATGCCGGCGTCGTCAGCGTCATGCGGATGGTCACATCCTGGTTGTCGGACACGCTCAACCCATAGATTAGTCCGAGGTCGTAGATGTTGACCGGCAGCTCGGGGTCCCGAATCTTACGCAAAGTGGCGATGATCTGATCCTCGAGCGAAGCCTCGGCGCCAAGCGGCCGGGCGGGTCCTTCGGCGACCGCGCCGGCGGCCTGAGAGGCGTCTCGGCGGGAGGGATCGTTGTTCGCCGCAGTGGCAGGCGAGACGTGCGAGTGCCCGCCCGCCGGTATGACCGGGAGGCGTAGGCCCGGACGGGGTGCCACGGGGTCCTTCGCATCGGGATCGTTCACGGGCGTTAGCATTGTGTTCACAACTCCGCGCGGCCCTACTCCGTCGAAACCGGACCGGGCTGCGGGCACAGTGCGGCCCGCAACGTATGCCACGCGAGCGTCGCGCATTTGACGCGGGCCGGGAACTCGGCCACGCCGGCAAAGACCGCCAACTTGCCCAGGGACGGCCCGTCGGCGGAGGAACGGCCGGTCACGACCTCATGGAACCGCTCGAACAGCGTCTGGGCCTCGTCAACGGTGCGGCCCTTGAGTGCTTCGCTCATCATCGAGGCCGAGGCCACGGAAATCGCGCAGCCCTGCCCCTCCACCCGGATGTCCGCCACGCGGTCGCCCTCGAGCTGCACGTCCACGCTCAGCCGGTCGCCGCACAGGGGGTTGTGGCCGTCGGCATGTCCGGTCGGCTGCGGGAGGCGGCCCCAGTTGCGCGGGTGCTTGTAATGATCGAGGATCACCTCCTGGTACAACGTGCGGAGCGCATCGCTCATCGCAGCACCTCGATGGCCCGCCGCACCCCGTCCACGAGGGCGTCGAGCTCGGTGCGCACATTGTAGAAGGCGAGCGACGCCCGCACGGTCGCGGGCACGCCGAGCCGCTGCATGAGCGGCTGGGCGCAGTGGTGGCCGGCGCGCACGGCCACGCCCAATTGATCGAGCACGGTGCCGGCGTCGTGCGGATGCACGCCGTCGATCGTGAAGGAAATGACGGGGACCTTCTCGGGGGCGGTGCCCAGCAGGCGGACCCCGGGCAGCTCGGCCAGCCGGGCCGAGCCGTACGCGAGCAGGTCCTGCTCGTGACGCGTCAGGGCGGCCGCGTCCAGCGAGCGCACGTACTCGAGCGCGGCCGCCAGGCCGATGGCGCCGGCGATGTGGGGCGTGCCGGCCTCGAAGCGCTGCGGCGGGTCGGCGTAGGTCGTCCGCTCGAAGGTCACCGTGCGAATCATGTCGCCGCCGCCCTGCCAGGGCGGCATCTGCGCCAGCAGCGCCGCCTTGCCGTACAGCACCCCGATGCCCGTCGGGCCGAAGACCTTGTGGCCCGAGAACACGTAAAAGTCGCAATCGAGCGCTTGCACGTCGACCGGCACGTGCGCCACCGCCTGGGCGCCGTCCAGCAGCACCGGTACGCCGCGGGCGTGCGCGCGGGCCACGATCTCGCCGACCGGGTTGAGCGTGCCGAGGGCGTTGGAGGCGTGGGTGATCGCGACGAGCCGCGTGCGATCGCTCAAAAGCTGTTCGTACGCGTCGAGCCGCAGCGCGCCCGCGTCGTTGATCGGAATGACGCGCAGCCGTGCGCCGGTCTGCGCGCCGATGAGTTGCCAGGGGACGATGTTGGCGTGGTGCTCCAGCTCCGAGACGAGGATTTCGTCACCGGCGCGCAACCGCGTCCGGGCGAACGCGTAGGCGACCAGGTTGATGGCCTCGGTCGCACCGCGGACGAAGACGATCTCCTCCGGCCGGGCGGCGTTGATGAACCGGGCGACCGTCGCGCGCGCGTTCTCGTACGCCGCGGTGGCGCGGACGCTGAGCCGGTGCACGCCGCGATGGATGTTCGCGTTGTCGCGGCGGTAGAAGCGGTCCAGCGCGTCGAGGACGGCGGTCGGCCGGTGGGTCGTGGCGGCGTTGTCGAGGTAGACGAGCGGCCGGCCTCCGACGTGTTGACGCAAGGCGGGGAAGTCGTCGCGCAGCCGGTGCACATCCAGCGGCGGGGCCGCCGGCCACCCCGGGAGCACGCTGGCACGCGGCGCCGTCATAGCGCGTCCTGCAACAACTCCCCGTGCGGCAGCCGGGCCAAAATCTCCCTCCGGATCAACGCGTACAGGTCCGGCGGGGCCAGGTCGGTCAGGCACTCCTCCGCGAAGGCGTACACCAGCAGGCTGCGGGCCGCCTCGGCCGGCAGGCCGCGGGAACGCAGATAAAACACCGCGTCCTCGTCCACCTGCCCGACCGTCGCTCCGTGAGTACACTTCACGTCGTCGGCGTAGATCTCGAGCTGCGGGCGGCTATTGGCCTGGGCGGAGCCCGACAGGAGCAGGCTCTTGTGAGTTTGCTTGGCGTCGGTGCGCTGGGCGCCGGGCCGGACGATGATCCGCCCCGTGAACACGCCGTGGGCCTGGTCGTCGAGGATCCCGCGGATCATCTCGCGGCTGGTTCCGTGCGGGGCCGCGTGCTCGACGCGGAGGTGGTGGTCCACGTGCTGACGGCCGCCGCTGACGTGCAGCCCGTACAGATCGCAGTCCGCGCCGGTGTCGGCCAGGACGGCGGTGAGGTTGTGGCGGACCAGCCCGCCGCCCAGCGTGACGATGTGCGCGGCCACCCGGGTGTCGCGAGCCAAGCGGATGTGCAGCGCGCCGATGTGGCGGGCCGTCTCAGCCTCACGCAGCAGCCGGACATAGCGGACCCGCGCGCCGGGGCCCGCGACCAGCTCGGTGACGGCGTTCGTGAAGTGTTCCGCGCCGGCACCGCCGACGAACTGCTCGACCAGATCGACCGCGGCGCCGTCCGCGACCACGACGAGCGTCCGCGGGAACACCACCGCCGGCGTCGGACCGTCCGGCGCCACGTGAACGATGTGCAGCGCGCCCGGGCACGTCGCACTGCGCGGAACGTACACGACCGCGCCGTCGTCCAGGAACGCGGTGTTCAGCGCGGCGAAGGCGTCCGTCGCCACGTTCACGTGCTGCGCCAGGTGCGCGGTCAGCCATTCCGGCGCGTGCGGCGTCAGCTCGGCCAGGCTGCCGAGCACCAGACCGGCCGGCAGCTCGCCGGGGAGCGCGGCCGGCGCGGCTGCGCGGCCGCCGAGCATTGTGAGCCGCGCCTCGCCGCGGAGCGGCGGGGGCTCGCTGCCCGGCGGAGCCGCGGCGGGCGGGTCCCACGGCACGTACGCGGTGTGCGGCAGCGCGCCGAGCGCGGTGTGCCGCCATTCCTCGCTGCGCGTGGAGGGGAAGCCCAGCGCGGCGAACCGCTCGAACGCCGCGCGGCGAAGCCGCGCGCGCTCCGGGTCGCGCTCGCGGGCGAGCCGGGCCTCGCACTCCGCGGCGTAGAGCTGCACGGCCGCCGATTCCATTTGCGTCGTCATGCCCGCCTCTCTTTCAACATCCGCCGGCGGCCGCGGCGGCCGGGGCCGCCTCGAGCCAGCCATAGCCGCGCTGCTCCAGCTCCAGGGCGAGCGTGCGGTCGCCGGAGCGGACGATCCGGCCGCCGACGAGCACATGCACGAAGTCGGGCACGATGTATTCGAGCAACCGCTGGTAGTGCGTGACCACGAGGAAGGCGCGTTGCGGGCCGCGCAGGCGGTTCACGCCGTCGGCGACGATGCGCAGGGCGTCGATGTCGAGGCCCGAGTCGGTCTCGTCGAGGATCGCCAGGTGCGGCTCGAGCACGGCCATCTGAAAGACCTCATTCCGCTTCTTCTCGCCGCCGGAGAAGCCCTCGTTGACGGACCGGTTGAGCAGCCGCTCGTCGAACTGCATCAGCCGGCTTTTCTCCTGTACGAGCGCGAGGAACTCGACCGCGTCGAGCTCCGGCAGTCCGCGGTGCTTGCGGACGGCGTTCAGGGCCGCCTTGAGGAAGTAGCTGGTGTTTACGCCCGGGATCTCGACCGGGTACTGGAACGCGAGGAACAGGCCTGCGCAGGCCCGCTCTTCGGGGGCCATCTCGAGCAGGTCCTGCCCGCGGTAGCGCACCGAGCCGCGCGCCACCGTGTAGGTCTCGCGGCCCGCCAGCACCTGCGCGAGGGTGCTCTTGCCGGAGCCGTTCGGGCCCATGATCGAGTGCACCTCGCCCGGTCGGATGGTCAGGTCGATGCCGCGCAGGATCGGGTGGCCGTCGGCCGCGGCATGCAGGTCGCGGATCTCGAGCATCGGTTCCACTGGCGTCTCTCCGTCGGTTGCCCGTCGCGGGGCTGCGGGGGCCGGCGCGGGCCCGCCGCGACGCGCGGGGCGGTCTCAGCCCACGCTGCCCTCCAGACTGATCTCCAGGAGTTTCTGCGCCTCGACCGCGAACTCCATCGGCAGTTCGCGGAAGACCTCCTTGCAGAAGCCGTTCACGATCATGTTGACCGCATCCTCGCGGCTCAGACCGCGCTGGTTGCAGTAAAAGAGCTGGTCCTCGCCGATCTTGGTGGTGGTGGCCTCGTGCTCCATCCGGGCCGTGTGATTGTGCACCTCGATGTACGGGAAGGTGTGGGCCCCGCAGCGGTCGCCGATCAGCAGCGAGTCGCACTGCGTGAAGTTGCGCGCGTGCGCCGCGCCGCGATTGATGCGGACCAGTCCCCGATACGTGTTCTGCCCGTGGCCGGCCGAGATGCCCTTTGAGACGATCGTGGAGCGCGTGTTGCGGCCGATGTGCAGCATCTTGGTGCCCGTGTCGGCCTGCTGCCGGCCCTTCGTCAGTGCCACCGAGTAGAACTCGCCCACCGAGTCGTCGCCCAGCAGGATGCAGCTCGGATACTTCCACGTGATCGCGGAGCCGGTCTCGACCTGCGTCCACGAGATGTGCGACCGCCGCCCCGCGCACTTGCCGCGCTTGGTGACGAAGTTGTAGATGCCGCCGCGGCCCTCCGCGTCACCCGGGTACCAGTTCTGGATCGTCGAGTACTTGATCCGGGCATCATCCAGCGCGATCAGCTCGACCACGGCCGCGTGGAGCTGATTCTCGTCCCGCATCGGGGCCGTGCAGCCTTCCAGATAGCTGACGGACGCGCCCGCGTCGGCCACGATCAGTGTCCGCTCGAACTGGCCGGTGGCGCGGGCGTTGATGCGGAAGTAGGTCGACAGCTCCATCGGGCACTGAACGCCCTTCGGGATGTACACGAACGACCCGTCGGTGAAGACCGCCGAGTTGAGCGCGGCGAAGAAGTTGTCGTTGTACGGCACGACCGTCCCGAGGTACTTGCGCACCAGGTCCGCATGCTCGCGCACGGCCTCCGAAAAGGAGCAGAAGATGATTCCCAGTTCGGCCAGCTTGGCCTGGAAGGTCGTCGCGACCGACACGCTGTCGAACACCGCGTCCACGGCCACGCCCGCGAGCAGCTTCTGCTCCTCGAGCGGGATGCCGAGGCGGTCGTAGGTCTCGCGCAGCTTGGGATCGAGCTCGTCAAGGCTCTTGAGCTTCGGGAGCTTCTTCGGCGCCGCGTAGTACACGATCGACTGGTAGTCGATCGGCGGGTAGCGAACGTTCGGCCACGTCGGCTCCGTCATCGTCAGCCACTGGCGGTACGCCTTCAGGCGCCACTCACACAGCCAACCCGGCTCGCCTTTCTTGGCCGAGATGAACCGGATGATGTCCTCGTTCAGGCCCGGTGGGGCGCTGTCCGTCTCGATGTCCGTGACGAAGCCCCACTTGTACTCCTGCGACTCCCAGTTCTGTAGCGTCTTGTCCGTCGTGCTCGGCATCGGCGTCACTCCGCATGGTTGGGCGCACGCAGGTCGCTTCCCGGCCGCGGCGCCGCCGCCGGCACCGCCACCTGAAACTCGCAGCGGCTGTGCCCGCTGGCGAGGCATTGCGACAGCCGGGCCTCCTGGCCCGTCAGGCGGCTCAACGTCTCGCGTTCCAACTCGCACAGCTCCAGACTCGGCCCCGCCAGGCCGTGAAATGGGCAGGTGTAAACATTCAGCCGCACGCCGTCGTCGGTCGTCGTCGTATCGGCGACCGTGCCGCGCTCGGCCAGCAGCTCCACGAGCCGCCGCACCCGCTCCGTCGCGTCGCCGTCGGTCCCGAGGCGGCGGGCCAGGTCCGCATTCAAGCGGTCAAACGTACGTCGAATCAGCGCCTGTGCCTTCCGGTGCCCTTCTGTGCGCGTGAGCTCGTCCAGGAGCAGGCGAGTAAAGTCGGCCAGGTCGCTGGCGAACAGCCGTCGCCCCTGATCGGAAAGAGACAACACGTCGGCCGGCCGCCCCGGCCCTTTGTGACGGCGCCCGCGCTCGACCCAGCCCTCGTAGAGCAGGCGATGAACGTGCTGACGCACCGCCGTCGGCGTGACGCCCAGTTCGCCCGCCAGCTCAGAAACCGTGAGACTGCCGTGCCGCGCTAGGAGGGCGACAATCCGGCCGGCCGGGGAGTGCGGCGGGAATCGATCGACAGAGGTCGGTGCCCGCATACGATGCTCCGCTCCACGGTTCCGTCAGTTACACACCACTCTCCGGCCTGAAACTATAGTTTGCTATGTAGAAACTGTCAAAACTTCCCATTTAAAAAGCCGTTCGGGGCCGATTTTCCGGTCATCGAGCGGCCCAGACTGGCCGAAAAAATTACCGCGGCTGCGGCCAGACCCGGCCTTGCTCGCGGCGGCGAATCGGTTTCGTGCCTTCAAGGCTGTGTCTTCTGGGACGGGTCGCGGGAGTGGTTCGCTCGTGGCTACCGAGGCATGTACGCCCGCCGTCCAAGGACGCGGGCTTGAACTGGGGCAGACCAGTGCCGCGTGTCGCGGTGGCTGGGTCACGGAAGCAACGCCGCGCGTGGATTGTCACCCGGAGGTGGTGGTCCTCGACGAACATCTCCGCGTCCGGGGTTTTACACCCGCAGCCGGCGAACTGCTCGCGCTCGAACCCGGGGACACAGGCCGGCCGCCCGAGTTCCTGGCCGCCGCGCCGGCCGACCGGTCGATCGAGAGTATCGCTTGGAAAGTCCTGGCCGGTGCCGCGGAGGCACGCGGGGTGCTGCGGGCGCGCGACGGGCGCGGGTTGCCGGCCGTCCTCGCGCCGCTCCTCGACGGGTCGGACGGAGCGCGCGGCGTGGTCGTGACGCTCGTGACTGACGCAGCGCGTTCAAACGAGCAGACGGACACGGACCGCGCCTGGGACGAGTTGGCGCAGTTGGTGGCGGCCGCGGCTCATGACCTGCGCGGGCCGCTGGGAACGATCCGGGGGTTCTGCCGCGTGCTGGAGCGACGTCTGGAGGACCGCCTGGATGCGGATAGCCGTGCCGGCCTGGAGCGCATCGAAACGGCCGCGACGCGCACGCTGGCGCTGGTGGATGGCCTGCTGCGCGTGGCGCGGGTCTGCGCGGAGCCCCTCGAGCTGCTGCCCACGGACATGAACCGGGTTGCGGAGAGTGTCGTCGAAGACCTGCACGCGGCGATCGCGGCGCTGGGAGCGCGCGTCTCGTGGGTGGCGCTGCCGACGGTACGCGGCTCTGAGAAACTGCTGCGCCAGGTGCTGCGAAGCCTTATCGAAAACGCGTTGGAATACTGCGCGGACGCGACGCCGAGGGCGTCGATCGAAGCCGAGCAGGTCGGCGCAGAGTGGCAGTTCTCGGTGCGAGACAACGGAGTTGGTATTGCTCCCGAGCACCACCAGCGCATCTTCGAAGTGTTCCGACGACTCGATCCGGGGCGCTCGCCCGGCCGGGCGGGAGTGGGTCTGACGGTCGCGAAGCGGGTGGTTGAGCGGCACGGCGGGCGGATCTGGGTGGACTCGGCGCCGGGGTCGGGCAGCACGTTCTTCTTCACCTTGCCGGCCTCCAGTCCCTCCTGCGTCGCGGAAGCACAGGCGTAGCCGGCCGGGGCGTGCGGCACGGCGCGCCGGCGCGGCGGTCCCGAGTCGACGGGGTCGGGGGCTCGCCCGGCCGCCGGGAGGGGGCGCAGGGGGCAGTCGCGCGGCGCGCCCGCGGGCTGCTCTGGGCGTGCGCCGGGAAAATGATATTTGTCGAGTTGTGTATCTTTATAATAATATTCCGTTCGCGGTCACGGTCCGGAAATGCGGCTTGCATTCCGGGGCGGGGTGGTCATAATGCGAGAGGTGCTGTGAGGTACCTGCCGCGCAGGATCTTGGCGGCCAGGGGTTGGATCGAAGAGCGTAAGGGCCGAGAACTCGCTTTTGTTTTTCGGACAAGAGCTTACGCGCGTCGAGCGCGGTTGGTTCCGAGAAGTGTGGCGGTCCGTTTCGTCCGATAATCTATTCACGTTGCTTGGCAAAATCTTTGAAGATTTATGGGCAGAAGCGGTTCCAATGGACCGAAAAAAAGTTGGTACAGTACCTCTGAAGCGGTTACGGAAGTCGCCGCTGTGGGCGTGTTCGGAAGGACACAAGGTCCAACGTAGGGCCGTGGGGCGAAAACTGCCACCAGGCGTGTGGAGAACCGGTGACCTGCCTCGGCTCGTCGTGCGGATGGGGAAGGATCCTCTGAAACACGCGGTAGATGGGCGGGGGAAGAAAGGAGGTGGCGGACCAACGAAGGCGTTGGCCCAGTCCTGAAGAAGCCGATAACGATCCGGTGTACGGGTCGCTTCAGCGCTGCGGCCACTTTTTACGTCCCCCCCTTCTGGGGGACATGACTCGTCCGATTGTTCGTTGCTGACTTGGGTTTGCAAACGAAAGGAAGGGAACACGAAATGTCTCGCATTCTGCTTGCTGGTTCGATGGTTGCGGCCCTGTGTGTGGCGGCGGCCACCGCTTAGGAGCGCGTGAGCGCGACGGAGAAGGGCAGCATTCTGATCTTCCCGAAGGTTGAGATTCGCTACAACGCGAACGGCGAGCTTGTCCAGGACACGTTCATTCAGATCTCGAACGACTTCACCGAGCCGCGCATGGTCGTGCTCTACTTCGTCAGCGAGAACTGCACGAACGTTGACAACGACATCGTCCTCACGCAGAACGAGCCGGCCTACTGGTCGGCCGCGACCGGCCTGCCCAAGGGCGTCTCGCCGTGGGGCGTCCTGGGCCAGCCGTATCCGGACCCGGAGGGCAGCACGGACCTGGTGGCGCGCGGCTACGTGATCGCGATCGCCGCCGACTCCCTCCACCGGCCGGTCCGCTGGAACCACTTGACGGGCGTGGCGACGATCGTCAACTACCGGAGCGGCGACGCCTGGGAGTACAACGCGTACGCCTTTCAGGCGCTCGCGGGGACCAACAACGGCCAGGTCCTGAACGACCAAGGTGTGTTGCGCCTGGACGGCCAGATGTACGATTCCGGCTTCAACCGCCTCCTGCTCGAGTTCATCGCCAGCGGCTCGACGGCGTTCTCGGGTGGCGGTCAGGTGATCACCCATGACACCGACCTCACGCTCATGATCCTGGATCAGGATCTGCGTCAGGACTATGTGGGTCCGTTCATCACCCTGGCCAGCTTCGAGATCTGGAACCAGAACGAGGTCAGCTTCTCGGGCCAGAGGTACTGCTTCACGAAGTGGAATCAGTCGCTGCTGAGCAGCAAGGGTGGCCACTTCCTGGTCCAGAACCTCCAAACGAACCGCGGCCGCGCCCGCATTGACGGCGTTCGCAGCCCGGTGGTCTGCGGCCCCAGCAGCGGCGCGTACTCGTTGCTCGGCTTGGCCGCGAAGGTGCTGAGGTTCGCCAACGGCGACGTGGCGACGGCCGGCACGAACCTGGTCGGCGTCGGCACCGAGTCTGCGACGATCCGGTATGACCTGTGGAGCGAGCCGGACGAGCTGAGGGCCAAGCTGAACGGCCTCGGCGGGCTGGAGTCGATTCCGGCGAACACGATGCCTCGCTAGTCGTCTACTGGCTGAGCTCGGATTCGCACGCGGATCAAGCGACGGGAGCCGGGCGCGCCAACGGCGAGTTCGGCTCCCGTCCGGCCTTATGGTCCGTAACCCCTCCCGAACTGGATGACCGCGCGGGACGAAACATGGCGCGGCGGATTCAGGCTGCTTGCGACGGGCGGCGCGTTTCCGCACGATACGTTGCCGCGCCGTGCAGCGGGCCGCAGAGTCGAGCCGAGCTGGATGCGACCCACCAATGCGAAAACGTCTGCATAACGCGCCGTGGTTCGCGAGCGTGACGCTCGCTCTCGGGCTTCTCGCCGGGTGCGTCAACCCGGGCCCGGGTCGGCCCGCGACCACGCAGCCGGCGCCGGCGGCGACTGCGGAACGGCTCCGCGTGCGCGCCGAGGCGCTCTGGACGGCGCGGGTCCGCGAGGACTGGGCGGCAACGCTGGATTTTCAGCGGCCGACGGAGCGCGCGAAGATTGATCCGGAGGCCTGGATCGAATGGCACAAGCGGAATGAGCCGCTGGTCATCCAGCGGTACGAGCTGGGGGCGGTCGTCACCGACGGACCGCTGGGCTGGGTGCAGGTCAAGTACACCTCCAGCGTGCGGAAGTTTCCGGCGATTGCCCCGCGCGAGGCCGAGCGGTGGGAGTGCTGGCGGGCCGTAGACGGCGTCTGGTACCCGCTCGGACCGCGCGAGGACGACACGATGCCGCAGGCCCCCGTGCTGCGCAATGCGGCGGAGGAGCAGCGGCTGCGGAGCCGGTGGGAGGCCGCCTGGGCGGCGCGGCAGGCGCGGGACTGGGCGGCGTTGTACGCGTTGACCGACCCCGCCGACCACGAAACGGTGACGCTCGAGATGCTGGCGCAGGACGAAGACGCTTTCACGCACACTTCCGCGGACTTGCAGTGGGTCGAGGTCCTCGGGGAGCGCGATCGCGGCCGCGTGTGCGTGATCTACCGCGCGAAGTTCAATGATCCGAGCCTTCAGAAGGCGCCGGCGTAGCAGTTCGTTCAGATCGAGCCGTGGGTGCGGCGCGAGGGGCAGTGGTATCGGGAGCTCGTGACAACGGGCCCGTGAACTACAAGGAGTGCGCGTGCAGCGGATCTTCAGGCTGATACTTCCGGGGCTGCTCATCGCGGGCTGCGGCGGCCGCCGCGATGGCGTGACGCCCAATGCGGACCGGCCGACGGCGGCGGCGACCGCGCTGGCTGTGCGGTTCACGCTCTGCCACGCCGGGTTGCCGGACACGGGCAACTGGAAATGCGACCCGTTGCTGGTGGATCTGGTGCCCGGGTCGCCGCTGGAACTGGTGGCCTTCGCACGGCTGGGTGACGGGCCGCGGATCTGGCGGTACCTGGGCGGCTGCCGCTGGGAGGAGCGTCGGGCCGGGGTGCAGTTCGAGGGACGGAAGTCCTGCGGCGGGGGATTGGCGCTGGCGGACGTCAACGGGGACGGGCAGGCGGACCTCGTGGTGGCCGATCATTGTGAGGGTTTGTTCGTCTTCCTCCGGGAGGGCGACGGGTTTCGGGTGGGCGTGCAGAGCCTGTTCCACGAGCCGATCGTCCGTCCGGGCGACGACAAGACGATGTACATCGGGGTCGAGGACGTCGCCGTCGGGGACGTCAACGGCGACGGGCACGCGGACCTGGTCGCCTGCTCGAGCGACTCGGGCGGCATTTACGTTTACGCCGGTGACAGCTCGGGCACCAACTGGACCTGGCTCCCGACCAGCCTCCCCAACAGGGGCTGGGGCAATCGCATCGCGCTGGCCGATGTCAACGGCGACGGACGGCTCGACGTGGTTTGCACGTACAACGAGGGGCCCCGCGTATGGCTCGGCGATGGCCGCGGCGGGTTCGAGGCGGCGTCGGTCGGACTGCCGTCGCCGCCGATCTACGGTTTGTTCCACGGTCTTCAGGTTCGGGATGTGAATGAGGACGGGCGGCTGGACCTGGTGGTCGCGAACTGGGTCGACGGGCCCGAGGTTTACCTGCAACGGGAGGATGGCGTCTGGCTGAAACAGCCGGACGTGTTTCCGGAGCTGCTCGGCGGCGCGGTCGGCGTGGCGGTCGGGGACGTTGACCGTGACGGACATGTGGACCTCGCGGTGACCGGGCGGCGGCTGGATCCCGAGAAGGTCGGGTTCGTGTACGGCGTCTTCATCCTGAGGGGCAACGGCACCGGCACGGGCTGGCGGTGGCTGCGCGATACGGGGTTGCCGGACGTCGGTTTGCCGTTCAACTGGGGCGCTGAGCTGGCGGATTTCGACGGGGACGGCCTGCTGGATCTGGTCGTCGGCAGCGGCGGCATCGTCGCGACCAGCCTCGAGTACGACCAGCCGATCTTCAACGCGGGTCTGCTTGTGTGGCGGGCCCAGTTGGCGAACTCGCGTTGAGCCGGCGGCCGGACGTGGTGCGTGATGGAGGCACGCGACCGCGACGGCGGTCGGAGAGTTGATTGGGCGCCGGTCTGTCCGGCCGGCGCGCAGTTGGAGGAAGTAGCGGCGTCGTGCCGCGGATGGGGAAAGGAGACGGACGATGGGAAGGAAGCGCAGGGCGCTGCGCGCGCCGTGGTTGTTAGCGCTGTTAGCGGGTTGCGTGCTGGGCCTGTCGCTGGGCGGCTGCCCGGCCGCGACCGACGACAACGACAGGGAAACCGTCACGGATGGAACGGGTCTGCCCGGGCCGCAGGGAAACCCCGGCAGCACGGGCAGCACGGGCTCGACGGGGGCGACCGGCGCTGCTGGAGCGACGGGAGGGACCGGGGCGACGGGGCCGCAAGGGCCGCAAGGCCCGGCCGGTGCGCCGGGGCAGCCGGGGCCGCAGGGCGAACCCGGGCCGGCTGGACCGCGCGGCGACGTGGGTCCACCGGGGCCGCCCGGGGAGCCCGGGCCGCGGGGCGAGGCCGGTCCGCCGGGCGAACCCGGCCGGCCCGGCGAGGTGGGTCCTCCGGGGCCGCCGGGGCCGGCCGGTCCGCCCGGTGAATCGGGACCGGTGGGGCCGGAGGGGCCGCCCGGCCCGGTTGGACCGCGGGGCCCTGAGGGCCCGCCGGGTCCGATGGGGCCTCCGGGTCCGCAAGGGTTGACCGGCCCGCCGGGCCCGCCGGGGCCGCCGGGGCCGCCGGGCCCGCAAGGACCACCGGGACCGCCGGGTTCATCGGCGGACATTCAGGCGGGTCCGGGGCTTGTGCGGCAGGGCGACGAGCTGTCGCTCGACACAGCGTTCACGGATGGGCGCTACTGGACGTTGGGTGGGAACTTCACCGCGGCCACGCAGGTGTTGGGCACGCTGACGGCCCAGGCTATCGAACTGATCGTGGGCGGCGTGCGCGCGCTGCGGATCGAGCCGAGCGGGCTCAGTCCGAACCTGATCGCCGGGTTTTCGGGCAACGCCGCAGACGCCGGGCTGTCCGGCGTGGCGCTGTTGGGCGGCGGCGCGGCGAGCAACGGCGCGGGCGGCAGCGGCGTGAATCGCGTGACGGACGATTTCGGCGTGGTGGTCGGCGGGCTGGCGAACCAGGCGGGCAGCGATGATGGCGTTGCGAGCAACGCACCGTTCGCCGCGGTCGTGGGCGGGGCGGGCAACCGTGCGGAAGGCGCCAACGCCATCGTTCTGGGCGGTGCCTTCAATCGCGCGGGCGGGGCGTTCAGCTTCGCGGCCGGTCGGCGGGCGCGGGCGCAGCATGCCGGTTCGTTCGTGTGGGCGGACACGCTGGACGAGGACTTCGGCTCGGTGCGGGACAACGAGTTCCGCGTCCGGGCCGGCGGCGGCGCGACGTTCCAGCTCGGTAGCGCCAGCAAGTCGGTGGCGCTGCGGGCCACCGGCAACCGCCTGATCGACACCAGTGTGAACGCGTTCCTCAGTCTGGGCGGGACGTGGACCAACGCCTGCGACCGCGTGCTGAAAGAGAACTTCGAGCCGGTCGACGGACGCGTGGTGCTGGACCAGCTCGCCCGCGTGCCCATCCTGAGGTGGAACTACAAGTCGGAGGACCCGCGCATCCGGCACATCGGCCCGATGGCGCAGGACTTCTTCGGCACGTTCGGGGTGGGCTACGACGACCAGACGATCGCGACGGTCGACGCCAGCGGCGTGGCACTGGCGGCGATCCAGGGGTTGCACCGGATCGTGAGGGAGCAGGACGCGCGGCTGACGGTGCAACAGCAGCAACTGACCCAGTTGCAGGCCCAACTCGCGGCTCTCCAGGCCCGCGTCGAGGCGCTGGAGTCCGCGGCGAAGGCCGCGCCGAGGTAGGGACCGCGGACGTCGCGGGCCGGGACACCGGTGGGACGTCGCCCGTGACCTCGACCCGCGCGACGCGGAACGGACGAGTAGGGAGGACGCGACCCCGCGGCGACGCCCCCGCGGCAGGCCCGGCTGGACCGGTGCCGGACGAAGCGGTACGGTGCGCTTCGTCGGGCGTGCGGAGAGTGGCTGAATAAAGGAGCGGGCGGGCCGGCCGTTGGCGCGGGAAGTCCTCAGAGCTCTTCCCGGCCGGTCGACCGGCCCCCGGGGGCCGGAGGCCGGCCGCCGGGACGTCACCCGCCGGGACAGAAGCTTCCGGAAAGATGGGCCGGTTCGCGGAGCGGCCGGCGCAGGAGGACACGACGTATCCGTGAGTGCAATCTGCCTCTATTGGTTATCGGCCGCGGGGGAGCTGGCGGGGCGGGCGACGGGCCGGAACTGCACCATGCAGTGGGGCAACCTGACCCCGACGCCTGATCCGAATGGGATCGTGCATGCGCCGACGGTGCACGACGAGGATTCGACCGGGCCCAAGCGGCCGTCGCTGTACCTGGGCGGTACATTTCTGAATGCCGGCGGCCTCTCAGCCGCTCGGATCGCGTGTTGGGACGGGGTAACGTGGCACGCGCTGGGGCTCGGCATCAACGATGCGGAGGTGTTCTCGTTGCAGGAATCCGACGAAGACGGTGCCGGACCGGGCCAGGCCAACCTCTTCGTCGGGGGCAACGTCACGCAGGCCGGCACCCTCGAGGCGTACAACATCGCGCGTTGGAGCGGGACGGGATGCACGGCGTTGGGGGATCGGGCTGAACGGCCCCGTGTACGCGATGGCGGTTTACGACGAGGACGGCGCCGGGCCGCAGAAGCCCAACCTCATCGTCGGCGGACTCGTGACGCCGGCGGGCGGCTCGCTCGCGAACGGCGTCGCGCGCTGGAACGGGTCGGCCTCCGCCGAGGTCGAGCGCACGTTCGGAGCGCGGGCTGGAGGCCGCACGGGCGGGCGGGCGCGCGCGAACCCGGCGCCGTGCACCCGAGCGGCGGGGCGAGCCAGGACGCGAGCAGGGCGATGACGGTCATGGGACGTGTGTGCAGTCGAACTCCTGCTTGAGGACGGTTGCCAGCATATCACACCTTGGCGACGCGGCGGTCACCGCGAGCGCGGCAGCCGGTTGAACCGTCGCACTGTCGGCCCGGCGGCGGCGCGCTTCCGGCGAGGTTCTTGAACCGCACCTGGCACGGACCTTGGGCGCGGCGCGGAACACCGGCGTGCGTTTCGCGGCGGGCTGCGGGCCGGCCGTCGCGGTCCGCCGCCGGGGGGAGACCGCTGCTTACTCGAGCAGCCAGCGCCTCATCCGCTCGACGTTCTGCCGCAGCCAGTGCACCTTGCGGGCGATCATCTGGAGCACGCCGAAGCCCGGAAGCCTTCCGAACGAGCCGGTCATCGCGATCGGCAGGGCCGCTTCTGCGACCAGCGACTCGATCATCAGCCAGGGAATGACGCGGCGGTGGTCGTCCGGCAACGGCTGGCCGGCGAGGTAGCCCGCCAGGAAACGTCGCATGCGCGTTTCGTCGAAATACGCCGGCCAGTCCTGCGGGCCGGCGGCGCCGCGCAGGATGGAGAACTGGAGCATGCCGTAGGCCACGTCGAGGACGCGGGGCTGATAACGGGCGGCGTCGAAGTCCAGCACCGCCGCGACGCGCTCGTCGCGGAACAGCATGTTGCCGGGGTGCCAGTCGCCGTGCACGATCGTGGCCGGCCAGTGCGCGACGCCGCCGCGCTCCACGCACTCTGCGGCCTGGTCGTACAACTCGTGGAGCTCCTGCGTGAGGTGCAGCAGCTCGGCTTCGTGACCGACGACCGAGTCGTGGCCGCCGGCCACGGACGGGATGGCGTTCAGGCCGTTGCGGACGGACGGCGCGTTGTGGTAGCTGCCGACGGGTGGGTTCCATTCGGTACGGAAGTCGTCCACGGCCGCGTGATACGCCGCCAGGGCCCGCCCGGCGTGCGTGGTTTCCTCGAGCGACCCCGTGTACCGCGCGCCGTCAACGTACTCGAAGAGTTCGTAGACGCGCCCGTGGAGCTGGAGCAGCGAGTTGTGCTCGTCCCGCGTGCCGATCAGCGCCGGCACGGGAAACCGCCGCTCACGCAGATGTCCGATCAGGGCGTGGGAGAAGGCGACCTTGAACGGATCGTCGCGGCCGACCGCGCGGCGCTTGAGCAGGAACTTGCCCCGCGCGGTCGTCAGGAGGAGCTTCGGCGCGCGGCGCGAGCCCCGCAGGAACTCCTGCGCGCTCTCGATGACGCCGAGGTCGTAGTGGCTGAGCACGACGGCCAGTTCGTCGGGGGCGAAGCGCTCACGGTCCCCGGTCATGCCGCTGCCGTTGGTTGCGCTCGTCACGTAGCCACCTGCTGGGGCATCATAGGGCGCCGCCGCCAATCCGCAAAAACCTTTCGGGGGGAAGCAGAATGGCGCGGGCCGGTCCGCCGACGGGGCGCATCGGGCGCCCGGTCGGCGGACTGGCGTGCCGGGGCTCCGGGTCGCGCTGCGCCGTGGCGGCCCGCCGGTCGGACGACGCTGCCAGTCGGCGGGGTGGAGTCGGCGGGGTGGAGTCGGTGGGCGGCCGGGGATGGGGCGGCGGACGGTCGCGCGTCCGCCCCGGGGGGCGCGGCCTGCCCCGCGACGGTGCCACGGTTTAGAATGCGCGGCGCGGAGAGCACCGTAGCGGTGTTGCTTCGGGCGACGTCGCGCGTCCACGGAGTGCATGCCATGACATCCAGCCCGGCCACACTTTCCCCGTCACACGGGCGACGCGTCCTCGCGCAGAGCGTCGGCGGTCTGGGGCTCGCCCTGGTCACGATTCTGCTCCTCCTCTGGCTCGCCGGCGTGTTCAAGCCGAAGATCGGCGGCGAAACCGCGGCCGTCGCGCCCCGCGCGGTGCCGCCCGGTAGCGCGGTGGTGCCGGTGGAGCGGATCCGGCGACCGCGGGTCGAGACGGCCGTCGGGACGATCCGTCCAGTGCACGAGACGGCGGTGGCGTCGAAGCTGCTGGCGAAGGTGCTCGAGGTGAACGTGCAGGCCGGGCAGCTCGTGAAGAAGGGCGAGGTGCTGGTCCGGTTGCAGGACGACGACTTGCAGGCGGGGCTGCGGCAGGCGGAGGCCGTGCTGGCGGCGTCGCGTGTGGCCCTTGAGCGGGCGCAGATCGAGTACGACCGCGTGAAACCGCTGTACGAGGCCGGCAGCGCGTCGAAGAACGAGTTCGATCAGGCCGATACGGCGCTGCGGGCGGCGCGGGCGCAGGTGGAGCGTGATACGCAGGCCCGGATCCAGGCGGAAACGCTGCTGGAGTATGCGACGATCCGCAGCCCGATCGACGGCAAGGTGATCGACAAGCGGACCGAGGTGGGCGACACGGCCCAGCCCGGCGGCGTGCTGCTCACGCTCTACGATCCGACGCGCATGCAGCTCGTCGCGAGTGTGCGCGAGTCGCTCACGCAGCGGCTGGCGGTCGGCCAGACCATCGGGGTGCAGATCGAGGCGGTGGGTCTGACGTGCGAGGGCCGCATCAGCGAGATCGTGCCGGAGGCCGAGTCGGCCAGCCGGACGTTCGCCGTGAAGGTGACCGGGCCCTGCCCGCCCGGCATCTTCCCGGGCATGTTCGGCCGGCTCCTGATTCCACTCGAGGAGGAGGAGGTGCTGGTCGTGCCCGCGGCGGCCGTCCGCCGCGTCGGGCAGTTGGATCTGGTGGAGGTGGTCGAGGGCGGTGCGTCCGGAGAGCAGGTGCGGCGGCGGGTGGTGCAGCTCGGGCGGAAGTTCGAGGACCGGGTCGAGGTGCTCTCCGGCCTGCGGGAAGGGGAGCAGGTGCTGCTGACGACCGGGTAAGCGGCCGGCGTCGCGCTTGTTCGCGCATCGGGGGGCGGTGCATAATGGTGGCATGCAGCAAAGCGGCCCGCCCGCTTCCCGGGATTCCGCCCCCACGCCCAGCCCGACGTCGGAAGGGTCGGCGCTTCGGCGATGGCGGATCGGGCTGCTGGCGCTCGGGGTAAGCATGTGCGTAGCGTTCGTGCATGCCCCGGTGCTTCGGACGCAAGCGCTCACATTCGATGACGAGCAGTACCTGACGAACAACTGGCTGGTGCGAAATCCCAGCGTTGAGTCGGTGTGGCGCTTCTTCTCCGAGGTGCTGCATCCCTCGACGGTCCAGGGCTATTACCAGCCGCTGACGATGGTCTCGCTGATGCTGGATTGCGCCTGGGGCGCCTCTCCGGAGAACCTGGGGCCGATCCGCCGTACGAGCCTTGTGCTGCATGCGCTGGCCACCGGGCTCGTCGTCGTTCTTCTGCACCAGCTTTTCGGTCGGCCGTGGGTCGCGGCCGGGTTGGGGCTCCTGTTCGGGCTTCATCCTTTCACGGTGGAGCCGGTGGCGTGGTCGTCGGAGCGGAAGACGTTGCTGGCGACGACGTTCGCGCTGGCGAGTCTGTGTACGTACCTGCGTTTCGTGCGGCGCGGAGGTCTGGGGGCGTACGGAGCTTCGGTGTTTTTCTTCCTGTTGGCGCTGCTGTCCAAGCCGACGAGCACGCCGCTGCCGGCGGCGCTGCTGTTACTGGACTGGTGGCCGCTGCGGCGGCTGTCGTGGCGGACTGTGTGGGAGAAGGCTCCGCACCTGGCGCTAGCGGGGGTGTTCGCGGTCATCACCTACGTCTCGCAGGCGCGGGCGGGCGGGGTCCTGCCGCCCACGGAGGGCGGTCCGGCGCGTGTGCCGCTGACCATGGTGCACAATCTGGGTTATTACGCTCGGCAGCTCGTGTGGCCCAGCGGCCTGACGCCCTACAACCCCGAGCCGGAGAACTTCGGGCTTGCCCACCCGGCGGTTCTCTCCGGTCTGATCGTGGTCCTCGTTGTGCTGGCGGGCCTGATCGTATCGCTGCGCTGGACACGAGCGGCCGTGACGGGAGCCGCCATCTTCGTCGTGCTGATCTTTCCGACGCTCGGCTTGATCGGCTTCTCCATCGCGCTGGTCTCCGCGAAGTACGCGTACCTGCCCATGATCGGCGTGCTGATCGCCCTGGCGGCTGGCTTGGCCAGTTTGAGCTGGCGTGGCCGGGTCCTCCGGTGGGCCGGCGCGGCGGTCGTGGTGGGGCTGGCACTCGCGGCGGCCGTCCGTGTGCGCGCGGAGCTCGTGCACTGGCAGACCACCGAAAAGCTGTACCGTCACATGCTGACCTTCAACCCGGAGAGCGGGTTGCTGCACAGCGACCTCGCTGCGGCCTTGGCGACGCGGGCGCAGGCGGCGGAGGCGGCGGGTGACGCGGAGCGGGCCCGGCAACTGCTCCGGGAGGCCGAGGACCATCTCTGGAGGGCGGTGCGGGGGCGTTCGGGCGGGCACACATCGCGGCACAACCTGGGGCTGGTCTTGTACCGGTTGGGGCGGCGGGCCGAGGCGCAACACTGGCTCGGCGAGGCGTTGCGATTGAACCCGAATTATTCGCCGGCGCGCGTGGCGCTCGCGGCGTGGCTCCTGGAGAGCGGGCAGACGCGCGAGGCCGAGGAGCAGCTCCGCGAGGCGGTGCGGACCGCGCCGGACGACCCTGGATTCCTGGAAACTCTCGGCCGTCTTCTTGTCACACAGGAGCGCTTTGAGGAGGCGGTGCCCTACCTGGAGCGCGCCGTCCGACTGCAACCGAACGCGGCCCGCCTGCGCAACGACCTGGCCGGCGCGCTGGGCCGGCTCAAGCGGTACGAGGAGGCCCTCCCGCACCTGCGTCAGGCGGTGCAGTTGAAGCCGGATTTTCTGGAGGCGCAGGTCAATCTGGGCTCGATCCTCGCGGAGCTGGGCCGTCCTGCGGAGGCCGAGGAACCGCTGCGCGCCGCGCTGCGACTGAAGCCGGATTTCGCGTACGCCTACCGCAAGTTGGGCGAGGCGTTGCGCGCGGCCGGGCGGCGGGACGAGGCGGTGCGCGTCCTGGAGGAGGGTCTGCGAGCGGTGCCCGGGGATGCGGAGCTGCAAGCGGCGCTGGACGCCGCCCGCGACACACCACCTTAGCAGCCCCGGGAGGAATCCGTCGCAGGACGTTGCGGGCTCGCACTGCGGGGCGCGGCGGCCCGTGCGGCCGAAAGTCATCGACCGCGTCCCGCGACCGAAAGCGGCCCGGGGGGTGTCAGCGAACCCCGCGGCGGGCCGCAACCCGGTGATCGCGTAAGCGCTGACCAGACCAGCCCGGTCTTTGTCGCAGCTCGCGCCGCGGCGGGCCGCAATCAGGTAATCAGCCGGCGCCGCGGCGGACCGTCGCCGGGTCGCGAACGCCGGCCGGGGGCGGACCGGCGACCCTCCGCCGGCGGATGAGCTCCGCGGGCGGGACGTTCCGGGCGCGGCGGCCGGTCGCGAAAGGCCTCGCGGTCGTAGCCGCGGCGACGTCGGCGCGGGGGCCGAGCGCCGGCGGCGGCGAACTGGGCCTCGGCCGCGGCGGCCGCGGCGCGCAGCGCCGCGACCTCTTTCGGCGACAGGCGTCGGGCGGCGCCGATGGGCAGACGGAGAAGCGACAGCGGCCCGAACTGCACGCGCTTGAGGTTCCGGACGGGGTGACCGAGTCGGGCGAGCATGCGGCGGACCTGCCGGTTGCGGCCCTCGCGGAGGGTGATCATCAGCACCGATTTCTCGCGTTCAGTGTGGACGATTTCGACGTCGCTCGCGTGGGCGGGCCCTTCGCTCAGCCACACGCCGCCGCGGAGACGGTCCGGGAGGTCGGGGGGGACCTGGCCGCGGACTTCGGCGCGGTACGTTTTGGGGACGCCGTAGCGGGGATGGGTGAGGCGCTCGGCGAGCTCGCCGTCGTTGGTCATCAGCAGCAGGCCGGAGCTGTCGGCGTCCAGGCGACCGACGGGGAAGAGCCGGAAACCGAGTTCCGGCAGGAGGTCGATGGCCCGCGTGCGCCCGGCCGGGTCCTTGTTGGTGCAGACGACGCCCTTGGGCTTGTGGATGAGCCAGTATTCGAGCCGCTGCGCGCGGACGCGGGCGCCGTTGACGAAAATGCGATCGTGCTCGGGATCGACGAAGGCCGGGAGCTGCTCGACGACGACGTCGTTCACGACGACGCGGCCGGCGCGGATCAGCTCCTCGGCATGACGGCGTGAGGCGACGCCGGCATCGGAGAGGAACTTCTGCAACCGCACCCGACCGGGCCCCGGCGTGCTCATCGGCCTCCCCTCGACGCGTCGTGCTCCGGGCGTGCGGGCCGGAGCGGTTCTTCCCGGGACGGCTCCGCGCCGCGCCGCTCGTCGCGGCCGTGGGCGTCGCGGGGCGGCTGGGGCTGGTCGGGCGCCGGGGGCGCGTCGCGGAGGCCGGGCGATGGCTCGTGGTCCGTTTCCGGGCGTTCGGGGGTGTCTTCCGGGCCGAGGATATCCGTGAGGCTGGTTTGCTCGATCACGAGGCGCGCGGGGATGGTGCCGTCCTCGCAGAGTTGCGCGAGGACCTGCACGACGCGCGAGTAAGGCAGCCCCAAGCCGCGCAGCCGGCCGGCGTCGTCGGGTTCCGGCAGGTCGGCCAGAGCGCTGATCAGCGCGGCGACGCGCGGCGGGATGAGGATTTCGTCGGAGAGCTTCCGGCCCCAGCGGGCGAAGAGCTTGACGTCGGCCGATTCGGCGGCGCTGACCAGTGTGACGGACTCGTCGGGGTGGCGGTAGAACACGGGGGCGTGGACGGGCACCTGTCGTCCGAAGACGGCGAGGCGCGGCGCCCGCGTGCGGCGGACATAAACGAGCGCCGGGCCGTCGCACTCGACAAGATCGAGGACGCAGTTGAGCTGGGCCCGGTCCAGCACGCACCGGAAGGGGAGCGAGCGGATGGCGGGGTGGTTGTGTTCCAGGAGCGCCTGGTAGGCGGCAATGCGGATTTCCTGATCGGGATCGCTCAGGAGTGGCACCAGCGACAGAGTGGCCTGCGGCGAGGTGCTCGCCCCCAGCTCGCGGACCGCCAGCAGCCGGTGGGGATCGCCGCGGGCCGCGGCAATTTCGGTCAGCACGGCCACCGCGGCGGCGTCGTTGAGCCGCGCGCCGGCCCGGGCGGCGTAGAACCGCACGGCCGGGTCGTCGGACCCGTAAAGCGGTTGGAGGCGCGGGACGGCGCTGCGGCCCAGCGCCTCCCAGGCGTAGGCCACCGGTTCGAGTCGGACCTCACCCGCGGTCGCGGCGCGGTTCAGATCCTGCAACTTGCGTTCGACGAAATCGGGCCGGTTGTCGAGATAGAGGCGCACCACCACCTGGCGGAAGCGGTTGGGATCCGCCGCATAGGCCGGCGGCGTGTTGAGCGTCAGCAAACCGCGACTGACCGCCTCGGCGACCCGCGGCTTCTGACCGAAGCGCTCGTTGATCCGCCGCTCCATCTGTTGAGCGAGCTGGTAGTTGGGCTGCACGAGGACGAGTCGCAGCGGGCGGGCCTCGAGCACACGCCCGCCGCCCAGCACGTAGCCCGTGCGGGGGTCCGCCGGAGCGAACGGACTCACGAACACCGGCCCGCCCGCCCGCGCCACCACATTCCCTTGAACCATGCCGCGCCCGCTGGCCGCGCGATCGAACCGCCGCAGTTCGGTGGGCAGCAGCAGCCCACCTTCCAGCGATTGCGTGCTCGAGCCGACGATGGCGGTCACCCGGAGGTCGATGCGCATCCCGGCGGGGGCCCCCGGGGGCACGTCCCCGAGCACCTCGACGACGGCCGTGTCCAAGGAGTCGAGCAGTTCTTCCGGTGAAAGCCGCGGCCGACGCGCTCCGCCCTGCGGCGCAATCTGCTTGGTCAGGTACTCGACGAGGTACTCCCGCACGACAGTCGGGCAATCGCTGCTGCCCCGGTTGCCGAGGCCCACCACCACCCCGAACCCGCGCAAGGGGAGCGGCGCGACGTCCGCGAGGTACGTCTGCGCGGCGATCGAATCGGCCAGAACCACATCGGCGGCGGCCGCCGGTCGTTGCGGCGGCGGTGCCTCCGGCGGCGGCCGGGGCGGGCGGTCCCACTTGAGATCACCGCAACCGGCCAGCACGGCCAGAGAAAGCACGGGGAACGAGATTCGACCCACGGCACGCGCGGGGAAGCGGATCATCGACACGTTCTCTCCGCCGGACGGCGCCGGGCGGTGTCCGGGGCCGGCCGCAGCGGGCAGTCTACCGAAGCGACGGCGGGTCCGAAACGCCGACCGCCTACCACTGGGCCTCTTCGAAGGCTCCCAGCGCGGGCCCGCGCGGCTTGCGGGCCATGTCCTTGAGCAGGGCGGCGGCCAGGGTCATATCGCCGGGGGTGGTGATCTTCAGGTTGCGGCGGTCGGACTCAACGATCGCCACGGGGTGGCCGATCCGCTCCACGAGCTGGGCGTCGTCGGTGGGATGAAAGTCCGCGGGGCGCGCGGCGTAGGCCTTGCGGAGCACCTCCTTGCGGAAGACCTGCGGTGTCTGGGCTTCGTAGAGCCCCTCGCGCGGCACCGTGGCGTCGATCACGCCGGAGCCTGCGACCCGTTTGATCGTGCCCGTGAGCGGGGCGGCCAGAATGGCGGCACCGGTCTTGCGGGCCTCCTCGAAGACCTTGTCGATCCAGCTCTCCAGCACGCACGGGCGGACGGCGTCGTGCACACACACGAGCTCGGCGTCGTCGGTCACTTCCGCGAGTGCCCGCTGCACCGACTCGAAGCGCTCGCGGCCGCCCTGCACGAGCTTCAGTCCCATGATCATGATGTTGGCGGCGTATTTCTCTTTGACGACCTCGTAGTCCTCGGGCGCGACGGTCAGGATCGTCTGGCAGACGTCCGGCCGGTTGAGAAAGAGCTCGATCGCGCGGATGAAGACCGGCCGGTTGTCGAGTTGCGCGAACGGCTTCTTGACGTCGCCGCCGAAGCGTTTGCCCGCTCCGGCCGCCGGGATGATGACCGCCACCTTTCTCACGGGTGTTCTCCTGGGACCGACGGTCGCCCGCCGGTAGGGTGTCGCGCGGGCCCGGCAGGGTCAAGTGTGTGCGCGGGCTGCGGGCGCCCGGGCACCCGTCGAGGGCGGCGTACGCGGGATGATCCGCTTCCGAGCGGGAGTCTGACACGGATTGCGAAGTGCCGCCGGGCCGTTGCACTGATGAGACGCGTCGGAAGATTGCCGATCGGGAGCCGACCCGACGTCACCGTCGGATCGCCACTTCGTCCGATACCTGCGAGAGGAGCGGTCGGGCGCGTCGGTGAGCGTGGCAGCCGTCGGAGCAACCGGCCGTTGTCCGGCGCCCGACTGTCAGGGAGGGATGGTATTCCCGCGGTCCGTGGGCTACACTTGTGGATAAGAGACATGGATTTGACTTGCGGTTTCAGCGACGCAAGTCGGCCCGGCGCTTGTGGTTGTGTGAACTCGGGCGCGAGCTTTGTGCGGTCGTACCGCGTGCGCGATTGGCTGACATGCTGGTGGGCGAGCGGGGCCGTCGGCGGTCTGTGTACGGCGGTCTCGTTGGCGGTAGCCCTCACGGCGGGCTGCCAAGCGGGCGACCCCGCGGCCGGGCCGTCGCCGCTCACCTTCCTCGCTCCGTCCAATCCCCCGAACGAGACTCCGAAAGACATGCCGACGATGCCAGGGACGGCGCTGTTGGGCGAGCCGACGCCGGTGGCGCCCCCGCGGCAGGTGCAGATCGTGCTCACGGTGCTGCACGTGCAGGTCCCGCAGGAGCATCGCGCGCAGGCCGAGCCGCTATGGAATTACGTGCACGAGGACGTAGTCGACTACGCGACGCGGCAGCGTCTGCGGGACAACGGTGTGCGGGTCGGAGTCGGGCACGCGCAATGGTGGGAGGCGGTCAAGGCGGTGCTGGACGGCATCGCGGATGTGCGCTCCAACGCGTTGGCGCCGGTGCGCCTACCGGAGGATTATCCGCTGGCGCTGGAGCTGGACTCGGAGCCGCAGGACCGGACGATTTTCTTCGTGAGCGACGACGGCGTCCTGACGGGCGAGACGTGGCCCGCCAGCCGGGTTGTGTTGCGGTTGAGCTGCGCGGTGCGGCTGGACCAGCCGGATCGGCTGCGCCTGACGGCGGTGCCGGAAGTGCGGCAGCGCCTGGAGGGTTTCCGTTGGGTTCGCAGCGCCGGGGGGCTGTCCCAGGAGCCGCGTTTCAGCGGGCGGACGCTGCCGACCGCGGGCTTCGTGGTGGACCTCGGGCCGGGCGAGTTCCTGCTGGTGGCGCCCGGAGAGCAGGCCGGCCTGTTCGGTATCCCCGGCGGCGTGCTGCTGGTCCGCACGGACGACGGGCAGCGTCGCGACTCGCTCATCTTCGTCCAGGCCGAGCTGCGCGAGTCGGCGGCGGTGATGGGCGGGCCGGCCCCTCGACGGCCAAAGTGAGCGTATGGTACCGGTGACGTCCAATCGACCTTCCGCGACGCGGCTCGACGCCGACTACCTGGAGGCGTTGTTCCAGGGCGCCGGGTTCGCGATCGTGGCCTGCCGGCCGGACGGGGAGGTCGTGACCGGCAACATCGCGGCCGCGCGGCTGTTCGGCTCGCTGGTGGACCTGACGGGTCGGCCGGCCAGCGCCCTGTTCCGCGAGTCGGAGCGGGCGGAGGTGGACCGGCTGCTGGAGCAGGTGCGCACGACGCTCGAGCCCCATGAGTACCGGACGCGGCTGGGCACCGCGGGCGAGCCGTTGGAGTACGCTGTCTGGCTGATACCCGTGCTGGACAACGACGAGAACGTGCGCGGCCTGTCGCTCTGGTTCCGGGACATCACCGAGCGGATGCGCTTGCGCCGGGCGCTTCAGAAGCGCGAGCGCCTGCAATCGCTCGGGGGGTTGTCGGGGGCGGTCGCGCACCACTACAACAATCTGCTGTGCTGCATCGCGACCAGCGTCGAGTACGCGCTGAACATGAACACGGTGACCGCGATGCGGCGAGCGCTCCAGCGGACGGCCGAGGCCGTCGGCCGCGCGGCGCACATCACGCGTCAGCTTCTGGCCTTCGCGCAGGCGGACCATCACGAGAGTGATCTGGCGGACTTCACCGAGACGGTCCTGTACTACTTTGACGAGAACGAGGAGCGCTTGGCGCGGCTGCACGTGCGGCTCGAGGTGGACTGGCAGCTCGTGCCGATCATCCCGATCCGGCGGCAGCAGCTCCTGATCGTCCTCGAGAACATCGTCCAGAACGCGATCGAAGCCATGCCCGCCGGCGGCACGCTGCACGTATCGCTGGCGCGTCGCGACCACGCGAGCATCAGCCTGTCGATCACGGACACGGGCGGCGGGATCCGGCCCGAGATCATGGACCGCCTGTTCGAGCCCTTCTTCACGACCAAGGGCGAGCTGGGCAGCGGCACGGGCCGGAACGCCGGCATGGGCCTGGCGGTCGCGCACGGCCTGGTGGGCGAGATGGACGGCACCATCACGGCGGCCAACGTGCCGGGGCGCGGGGCCCGTTTCGACATCGTGATCCCGATTCACCGCGAGTCGCCGCCCTGAACGGAGGCCCGACCGGGTGGCGGCACGAGCGCCGGCCCGAGCGTTGGATGAGGGACGCGTCGGCCCGCCGCGCCGGCCCCGAGCGCGGCCGGAAAGCCCGCGCCGCCCAGCTCTGGCGGGCCGTTTCAACGGGGCGTCAGAGGAACTTGAGCACCAGCAGGTGCAGGACGTAGAAACCGGCGGCGATCAGCAGCATTCCGACGAGGATGTTGAGGAACGTCAGCACCGTCGCCAGCGGCAGTTCGCGCACGTGCCGGGCGCGGCACGCCCGGTAGACCGTCGCCACGCACAGCAGCAGCGGCAGAAGCATCCAGAGCCGCGCCCCGGACGGGAACGGCAGCGGATTGACGAACAGCACCCCGAGCGAGCCGCCCGGCGTCGCGTCGGCCAGCAGGGGCAGGAAAGGCGCGGTCATGCGGGCGGGGGCTCCTCCGGGGTCGGGCGGCGGTCCCGGTGAAAGGTGGGCTCCCCGTATTGAGCGCGCGAAAGCGCGTCCAAGATCGCCAGGATGTTGAGCAGCCCGGCCGTCGCGAGATAGATCTGAGCTACGTCGGCGGCGGGGAAGTACGCCACGTACTCGGTCAGGTCCACCGCCTCGCCACGCTGCCGGCGGGCTTCGAGGTGGTGGTCGAGCGACCTACTGAGCAGGTAGGCGGGGACGGTGTAGCCGCCGATCGGCAGTTCGGCGACGAACAGCCAGCGGTTGGCCGTGGGGCTGACGAAGTTCTTGGCCCCGCCGATCGCCAGCCCGGTCGCGTACGGCAACGTGACGGCCGCCCAGAAAACCGCGGCCAAGGCCTTGTGCCCGAGGGCGTAGTGCCCGGCCCCGGGAATCAGCCAGGCCCACAGCCCGACCTGCACGAGCCGCCACGTCGAGGGCTCCTGTTGCGGCACGCCCACCTCGCCTTGGGGCCTCAGGACCGGAACGGGCAGGTCGCGTCGGGCCTGCCGCACTGACCGCAGCCGCCCGGCGGCGGCGCCGCGGCACTGGACGCGGCGCCGCGAGCCGCGAAAACGCTGAGCTGCCGGGCGACCTTCCGGGCACCGCATTTCGGACAGGTCAGGGACCGCTCGTCGCGCTCGTTGCGTACGAGTTCCTCGAAGCGATGGCTGCACTGATCGCAGGCGTATTCGTAGATCGGCATTGCCGCGCCTCCGCTCGCCCACGCAGTATAGAAGGCTCCCCGGCGGGCTGCAACGTGACCGCGTTCGGCGGCCAGCGCGCCCTGGCAGGCGCGGCGGTCCAGCGACCACGCCGCCCCCACCGGGCGCGGCGGCGCGACGGGCAGTTTGCCCGATGCGGCGGGGCGGCGGCCGTCCGGCCGGGGATCCGCTCAGCGCAGCACCCGCGCGGCTGCGACCAGAGGCTCAATCACACGCAGGCCCGCCGCGACTTCTTCGTCGACCCCGCAAACGGTTACATGGCCGAGCTTGCGGCCCGGGCGCGGCTGCTTGCCGTACAGATGGACGCGCACGCCGCGCATGGCCAGCAGCGCGGTGACGGGCGGCAGGCCGCCGATGAGATTCAGCATCGCGGCCGTGCCGCGCGGCCGGGGGTCGCCGAGCGGCCAGCCCACGATAGCCCGCAAGTGATTTTCGAACTGGCTGGTCCCCCCGGCGTCGATCGACCAATGGCCGCTGTTGTGGACGCGGGTGGCGAGCTCGTTGGCCCAGAGGTCGCCCCGCACCTCGAACATCTCCAACGTCAACAGGCCGACGTAATCGAACGCGTGCAGCAGCCGCTCGATTTTCCGCGTCGCGCGGCCCCGCAAGTCCTCAGTGGTGTTCGGTGCGGGCGCTACCGAACGGATGAGAACGCCCCGCTCGTGCCAGTTTTCGACCAGCGGGTAGACGACGGTCTCGCCGCTGCGGCTGCGGGCGGCCAGCACGGATATCTCGCGGTCGAAGGGCACCCGGCTTTCCACGACGAGCGGGCGCCCGGCTAACGCAGCGTACGCGGTTTCGGCGTCTGCGGCCGAGTTGATCGACGCCTGGCCCAGGCCGTCGTAGCCGCCGTGCCGCGTCTTGAGGATCGCCGGCAAACCGACCTGGTGCAGAGCGCTCGTCAGGTCGGCCAGGCTGTCAACGGGGGCGAACTCGGCGGTGGGGATATCGAGCTTGCGAAAAGTGGTCTTTTCGGAGAGCCGGTCCTGGGAGCACGCCAGGGCACGCGGCGGCGGGTAGACCGGGACCCGCGCGGCGAGGTACTCGAGCGTCGCCGCCGGGACATTCTCGAACTCGTAGGTGATGACATCGAGCCCGGCCGCAAAGCGCTCCAGCGCGGCGCGGTCTTCATAACGGCCGGTGACCAGCTCGGCGACGTGACCGGCGGCGGCGGCGTCGGGCTGCGGATCGAAAACGCGGAACCGCAGGCCGAGCGGATAACCGGCCAGCGCCAGCATGCGGCCGAGCTGCCCGCCACCGAGTATGCCGATTTTCATGCCGGTCCTCCGACAGGCGGGTTCCGCGGGTCCGGATGGGCGAGCACGGCTGCGGTCTGTCGAGCGCGGTAGTCTTTCAGCGCCGCACGGATGGTGGCGTCCTCCAACGCGAGGATTGCGGCGGCGAGCAGCGCCGCATTTACCGCGCCGGCGCGGCCGATCGCGAGCGTGCCGACCGGGACGCCCGCGGGCATCTGCACGATCGACAGCAGCGAGTCGATGCCCTGAAGGGCGGCCGATGGCACGGGCACGCCCAGCACGGGCAGGGTGGTCTTGGCGGAGAGCATGCCGGGCAGGTGCGCGGCGCCGCCGGCGCCGGCGATCAGGACCCGCAGCCCGCGGGCCTCGGCCACGGCGGCGTACTCGAACAGCAGGTCCGGCGTGCGGTGGGCCGACACGATGCGGACCTCATGCGGCACGTGCAGCTCCACCAGCGTGGCCGCGGCGTGCTGGAGCGTTTCCCAGTCGCTGCGGCTGCCCATCACGATCCCGACGTGCGGTTGGTCGGCCATGTCTGCTCTCCGAATCGATCAGTGTGATGGGTTTCACGCGGCGGAGGGGGCGGCGCAAGCGCGGGCGTCGGGCCCGAGGGAGACGGGGTTGCAGGCGGTGGGGTTCGATCCGTGGGATCGGCGGCGCGGCGGGCTCGGGCGCTGGCGAAGCTCTCGCGAAGCTCCGTTTCGCTCAGTCCGAGATCCTGGAGGGGCACCGTGAAACCACGCAGCGTGCCGCACTCGGGGCAGCGCGGCAGCTCGAGGCCGCGCAAGCCATAGCCGCATCGCGCGCAGGCCAGATCGTCGTTGCAGGTCCTGCGCGCCACCCAAGGCGAGTCGCGCATGAGCGATCCGATGAAGTGCACGCCGAGCGCAAAGAGGACTAGAACGAGGACGACCTCGAGCAGCGTAGCCAACGGCAGCGTGCCTAGCACGATCGGCGACATGCCCCGCCTCCTCCGGCCGGCCGGCGCGGCGGTCACGGTTCTTTGGGCCCGCCGCCGCCCGATCGCCGAAAGGATAGCGTCGGACCGCGATTCTGGGCAGCGGCGAACGGCTGGCGCCGGGTGCGCCGTGGCGGGGGGTGGCTGGTGGGCGGCCGATCGGCCCCCGCCACCGGGGCGGCGCACCGTGGGCCCGGGGCGATGATGACCTCCGCTGTGCTTCGTCCCAGTCCGGGAGGCAGCTCAGCGCGGGCCGGTGAAGCTCCGCTGCACCAGCGCGAAGTCGGCCAGATCGACGTCCAGATCGCCCTCCAGGTCGGCGTCGCCGCACCCGGCGCTCGCCGGGATCTCGGGCCCCGTCCAGCAATCGCGCAGCAACGTGACATCCGCCAGGTCGACGTCGACGTCGTCGTCGAGGTTCCCACCGCGGACGCTCTGCCACTGGCGCTGGCCGTACGCACGGATGGCGACGGCGAGCTTGTGCAGGTGGCAGAGGTCGGCGATACACATCGGCGCATCTATGTAAGTGCGCAGGTCCTCCGCGCTGTCGCCGTAGAGGTAGGCCCGCAACAGGAAGAAGGTCCAGGCGAAGTCGGGCGTGTTGTAGGCGTTCTCGCCGCCTTGCCAGTCGTCAGCCCAATTCGGGATCTCACCACCCTTATAAATGTAGCCGGCTTCGCAGTACTGAAGGCGCGGCCCCATCCAGCCCGGCTGGCTCGCGCGCCCGTGGCTATGCCGACCCGGGCCGCCGATGCGCGGGCTGGCGTGGGCGATCGCAGCCGCCGCGTTGCGATCCGCGATGAGCCGGCCGATCTCGGGGCCGAAAGCGACCGCCACGGCGGGCTCGGCGCGGTATTCGTGGAAGACCGGGTAGCACCAGTCCTCGTCGCTGCGGGTCAGCTCGGTTTGCCGGGCATTGACCCAGGCGACGTAATCGGCGGCCGCGATGGCGGCGGTCGCGCGCGTGACGGCGTCGTCGCGCCAGGTGCGCAGCCCCTCGTGCTCGGCGATGCGGGCGGCGCCGATGAGGCCGAGCACCTCGCCGTAGTGGGACGGCGTGCCGTCGTAGGTGTTGTACAGCGCCTGAAGCGCCGGCAGGCGGGCACGCAGATACGCCCAGTCGCCCGTGGCGTCGGCGTAGCGCCATAGCCCGTACAACGCACTCAGGGGAATTGCGGGCGGCGGCCAAATGTTCACGCCGGTGGACGGCATCGGGTAGAACTCGCGCCGGTTGCGCTCCATGAGCGTCCAGCCCCACGTGCCGGTGCCGTGCACGAACGACCGCTCCAGCGGGGGGAACGTGTTCAGCAGCACGCCAAGATACGACGCGAGTTGCGTGCGGACCGGGGCGCTCAGCAGCGGCAGAATATCGCTGAGCAGCAGCACCGACTCGCTCGGCGCGCCGTACAGCAGAAACTCGCCGGCCAGGCCCGGCCGGAAGAGCGCCGGCTGGAGCTGGCCGTTGTCAATGGCCGGGTTGCCGGTGCCGATCATTTCGAGGACCAGCGCGTCGAGCTCGGCCCGCAGGTCGTCGGCGGCGGGCGCGATGTTTCGGACCGATTCCGTGCGCCAGATGTACTCCGTCGCAGGCTGCGCGCGGACGGCGCCCGCGGCACACAGGGCCAAGGTCGCCAACGCCGGGAAAAGGTGGTGTCGCATCACGAGCGGACTCCTCGGGAAATCAGTTGCGTTGCACGCGGACCAGCAGCCCGTACCGGGCGAACCAGAACAGGGCGTTGTCGGCGACCGAGGCGCCTGAGATGATCCCGGCGCCCGCGCCGCCCCCCGCATTCACCGAGAAATACGGGTATTCGCTCGTCCCGTAGGCCAGCGGCGAATCGGGGTGTGCGTAGTCGTCGATCGCGGTCGGCACGCTCGACAGCACGTGCTCGGCCGTCTCGGGGCTGTGGCGGATGTAGCCCAGCGTGCCGCGGCCCGAGACGAGCAGCCCGTAGTTGTCCGCCGTCAGGAACGAACTCTCGTCGCCGATCATGTGCACCCCCGAGCCGCGGTTCGCATGACTGGACAGCAGCGTCGTGACGCCCGTCAGCGGATTGAAACGCATCGGCTCGCAGCCGTAAGCCCGCACCATCGATCCGCTGTCCCAGCGGGCGTAGCGGCTGCGGCCGATGAGCCACGCCCGGCCGGTGGCCGGGTCGTAAATCGGCGGCACCGGGGTCGTGTTGCCGCCGGAGGTCATCAGCACGGGGGCCACGTACCGTTGAGCGCCGTTGGCGGTGTTCAGCGCCCAGAACGTCTGCCGGTCGGGATTGGCCGTCAGGTAGTTGCGGATGGTCTGCTGCTCGGCCGCGTGCTGGGCCGGCGTGCCGTCCTCCTCCACGTAGTTGCCGTCCCCGAGCAGCGCATCGCCGCTGTTGAGCATGTCGTGGAAGCCGAAGGCGGCCTGCGTGCGGTAGAAGACGGTGTTGGCCGAGGGCATCACGACGGGCCAGTAGCCGAACATGCTCTGGCCCCGAAGGCGCACACGCCAGATGAGGCTGCCATCGGCGGCGTTCAGACAGAAGGCGTAGAGGCCCTCGTCGCCGCAGTACACGCGGCCGTTCGCGTACGCCGCGCTGATCTCGATCGGCCGGCCGGCGTCATACGTCCAGGCGACCGTGCCGTCGGTGTTGATGGCGAAAAAGCGGCCGCGGGAGTTGCCAATGAAAATCCGATTGTCGGCGAGACAGGGTGCGTTATGGATCGCGCGACCGGTCGGAACACTCCAGGCCAACGACCCGTCGGCGACGTTCAGCGCGTAGACGCGACCGTCCTGCGAGCCGAAGTAGACGCGCTGGGCGTCGATCGCGGCCGTGTGACAGATCGCGCCGCCCGCCTGGAAAACCCAGCGGACCTGTCCCGTCGCGGCGTCGAGGCCGAACATGCGGCCGTCGAGGAAGCCGACGCACAACAGGCCGTTGCGGATGACCGGCTGGACCCGGCTCGCGACGCTGGTGACCCGGTCGGGATGCCAGCGCCACACGACCCGGGCCTCGCCACCGGGCGGGAGACCGACCGAGTCGGGCGAGAAGCCGCTGCGGGCCGCATCGCGCTGAAGCTGCGGCCAGTCGGTGGCCGTGGCCGCTGAAGGGATGAGCAACGCCGAGGCGGCCAGGAGCGCCGCCAGCGGTTTCCTGAGCATACCAAATCTCCCTTCGTGTCCTGAGCTGATTGCGGGGGAATCGCGCACTATTCCGCCACTGTCTATAGTAAGTGCGCGCCCCGATGCGTTTTCAACGCTAATGTTTGGTTAAAAACGGCGGGCGTCGGTGGTACGGCGGGGATCGCAGCGGACCGGGGCGGGCCGCCGCGGGTCAACCGCCGCGCGGCTCAGTGCCCCGTGTGCCCGAATCCGCCGGTCCCGCGGGCGCTGGCCGGCAACTCGTTCACGACTTCCACGCGTACCCGCGCGACCGGTGCGATCACGAGCTGCGCGAAGCGCATCCCGCGGGTGACGGTGTACGGCTCGCGCCCGCAGTTGCCGAGGATGACCTGCAACTCGCCGCGGTAGTCCGCGTCGATGGTGCCGGGGCTGTTGGGGAGCATGAGACCGTGCCGCAGCGCGAGGCCGCTGCGGGCCCGTACCTGGCCTTCGTAGCCGATCGGGATTTCGAGGAAAAGCCCGGTGGGGATCAGCTTGATTTCGCCGGGGGCGATCGTGATCGGCTCGTCGTTGGCCGCGTGCAGGTCGAGGCCGGCCGCGTGCTCACTCATGTACTGCGGCGGCGGCAGGTCCTCGGTGCCGGGACGGCGGCGGATCTTCAGCACGGGTGACATGCTGGCACTCCACGGACACACGCGTCGCAGCGCGGGACCGCGCGCGGGCCCCGGCGCCCCGCGCGACGGACACTATGGCGCCCGCTTCGGCGATCGCCGCACCACCCACCGCGGCATTTGCCCGACCGCCGGGCGTGGCGGCCGGCGGGAAGTCGCCCACCGCGCCATGCGCCAGGCGGCGCCAGGCCCCGTGCGACGCCCTCAACACGATGCGGCTGCGCGGCCGCTGGTCCCGCGGAGACGGCAGTATAGCGAGCGGTCGGACGAGGGCGGTAAGATGTCGCCTTAGCTGGCAAGGGACGGAGGCCGACCATGTGCATGGAGCGGTGGATCCGGCTCGTCGCCGGGACGTTCGTGCTCGTCAGCCTGGGGCTGGCACATTTCCACAGCCCCTACTGGCTGTGGTTCACTGCGTTTGTCGGGGCCAACCTCTTCCAGTCGGCGCTGACGCGTTGGTGTCTTCTGGAGGACATCCTTCGCAAGGTGGGCGTGCCGCCTTGTGCGCACGGGCGCAGTACCGCCGCTCCCCCGGCGGGCTGATCCGGGCAGACGCGGCACGCCCGCGAGAGGCACACCGGTATGCGGCACGCGCTGATCATGGCGGGCGGGTCCGGCACGCGACTGTGGCCGCTCAGCCGCCGCCGGCGCCCGAAACAGCTCTTGCGGCTCTTCGGGGGGGCCTCGCTGCTCCAGTTGGCGTATCGCCGTCTAGCGGGCCTTTTCGATCCGCAGCAGGTGTGGGTCGTGACGTCGGCGGCCTACCTGGACCAGGTGGCGGCCGAACTGCCCGACGTGCCGCCAGACCACCTGATTGGCGAGCCGGCCGGCCGCGACACGGCGAATGCGATCGGCCTGGCCGCCGAGCTGCTCGCCCGACGGGACGCCGACGCGACGATGGCGGTGTTCACGGCCGATCATCTGATCGCGCCCCAGGACGCGTTCGCGGCTGCGATTCGCCGGGGTTGTGAGGCGGCCGAGCGCTACCCGACGGCGCTCGTGACGTTCGGCATCCGGCCGACGCACGCCGCGACCGGATACGGATACATTCGACTGGGCGCCGCCGTTGACGCAGGCGTTCACCGCGTGGCGGAGTTCCGCGAGAAGCCCGGGCGGGAGGCGGCGGAGGGCTACTTGCGCTCGGGCGAATACGTCTGGAACAGCGGGATGTTCGCGTGGCGCCTGGACGCGATCCGCGCGGAGCTGGCCCGCAGCCTCCCGGAGAATGCCACGCGCTTGGCGCGCTTGGCTGCCGGATGGAAAACAACCGAGGCGGCGGCGCGGGCCGCGGAGTTCGAGCGATTGCCGCGCATCTCCATTGATTACGGCGTGCTGGAGAAAGCGCGGGAAATGCTCGTTGTCCCGATGGATTGCGACTGGCGGGACGTCGGCTCATGGGCGGCGGTCGCGGACGCATTGCCCGCAGGACCGGACGCGAACGTCACGGCGGCGGAGCGGGTTCTCGCGGTCGACAGTCACGGGAACCTTGTGGTGGCCGAGGACGGCCACCTGATCGCCTTGGTCGGGGTTCATGATCTTGTGGTCGTGAGGACCGAGGACGCCACGCTGATCTGCCACCGCGATGAGGTCGAGCGCGTCAGAGATTTGGCCGTCGAGCGAGGTCGGCGATTCGGCTACCAGTACGAATGACGCGGCCGGGACCGATCTCGGTCGTTCGCTATCTGCGAGATATGTTGACTTTTGGCGGCGCTGCTAAAGAAATGTTTCGATTGCTAATCATGCCGTAAGATACTTTTCGGTAATACTTTACGTTTAATCACGGAGACTGGACCTTGGCCAGGATGATTCTCCGAAACATTTGGTCAGTTACAAATATTCTCGACCCTGCCTGTAAATTGCTGTAAAGTAACCGGTTACGACTATTTCGGTCGCCTTGCGAATCGCGGCGCGTGAAATGCCAACAAAGGTGGCGGTGCTCTCTAGAGGGATGTCTCACGGACGGTATCGCCGGCCTCGGAGCCGGCGATGGCAACGGAGTGCGTGAAACCGAAAGGTCGCGGCCACCGTCAGCCGCTTGCGGAGGGCTGCGAGGTACGGTGGGGCGCAGAGGATAGGGCCGCACGCGTCTGCTCAGGTCGCGCGCGGCTCTTTTTCGTGCGCCCGAGGTGCCCCAGCGACTTTGGGGCCACACCGGACTCGGGTCGCCCGCGGCGCTTTCTAGCGCGGCCCAGGCGGTGCGCGGCGCGGAAACGATTGCTCGACCAACGACTGCTCAACCGAAGTCGGGACAGCGGCGCAGCGGCGCTACGAGCTTGGGCTTGAGGTCGGCGTCCAGCGGCAGAAACACCGCCCAGTCGTAACGCAGCATACACAGCCCGTGGCGGAAGCCGTCGAAGGTGACCGCCGGTGTCTCCCCGCGGAGTTCCCGCAGCAGCCACTCCGCAAAGTCCGCGCCGGCCGCGATCGAGAGCGGTGCGCCGCCGCCGAAGCGCGGGTTGATTTCGATGAAACGGATGCGGCGGTCGGGGGTGACGATGCATTGGAGCGTGACGACACCACGGACCGAGCGTCCGAGCGTTTCTACGACGCGGCGGCCGGCCTCCATGATCTCGCGGTCCTTGACCGTGACGCCCTTGGAAACCTCGCCGGTCCGCACTTGCCAGCGGGCCCGCGGCACGACGCAGCGCGGCTCACCAGTCAAGCCGACGTAGACGTCCAGCGTATGCTCCACGCCGGCCACGAATTCCTGAATGATGGGGTCGGCCACGCGCCGGACGAAGTACACCAGGTCGGTCTCGTCGTCGAGCCGGTGGACCCACTGGCTGGCGCTGCCGCACCGCGGCTTGATGAAGAGCGGATAGCGGCGTGTCGGCTGTGCCAGCACCTCGTCGGCCGTGAAGGTCTCCGGTGTGTCGATGCCGTGGGCCTTGAGATGCCGGTATGTCGCGATTTTGTCGCGGCAGATGTCGATGACGTCGGCGGTCCCGATCAGCGGGAGGCAGCCCAGAGCCTCGATGTCGGCACGTTGCCGGGCGAGCGGTTGCAGGTCGGTGTCCGTGGTCGGAATCAGCGCCGTGGCGTGGTGTGCGCGGACGGCCGCCAGTACGGCGGGGACGTAATCCGGTGTGGCGGCCCGGGGCATGACCACGGGCGTGTCGACGATTGATAGGGCCGGGGCGGTCAGGTCGCTGTCGAGCCCGACAACGTGCAGAGCTACGCCCAGGCGGCGGGCGGCCGCTCGGAAGGCCTGCACAAGCTCCACGCGGCGTCCCGCGCAGGTGAAGATGAGCGTAATCTGGTCCGGCGGCCTGCCACCCTGTGCCATATATCCTGGAGTGTCGCGTCGGGCACGTCCGGCGCCAAGCGCGGCCGGCGGTTTGACACGTTTCGGGGCCGTGGCTACGGTGCCGTCGCGGGGGCGGACGGCGAGGGTATCACGATGAGCGGGGCGAAAAGCCGCGGGATTGAGCGGGGGTTGCCGACCCGGACCGCCGGGGAAGGTCAGCGCCGCCGCCTCCGCCGCGTGGCGGCGCGGTTGCCGCTCCGTCTCGTCGGGGCGAGTTGGCTGTGTCTGGCGGCCACAGCCACGGCTCAGACTACTGCACCGACCGCCCCTCAGGCCGACGAGTTCTGGATTCGAGTGACGGCCAGCGAAGTGAACGTTCGGGCGCGGCCGGATGTGAACAGCACGCCGGTGGCGCGGGTGCCGCGGGACACGCTGCTGCGTGCGACCGGCGTGGAGTACGGCTGGTATCGGGTGCGACCGCCGGAGGGAGTGTTTTCGCTGGTGGCGGCGGCGTTCATCGAACGGCGGAGCGCGGACGAGGGAATCGTGCGGGTGCGAAGCGGGGCGCTGCGGGTGCGGGTCGGAAGCCTGGTGCGCGCCGTGGACCCCGAGCGGAGCGATGTGCAGACGCTTCTGGAGAACGGCACGCCGGTGCGCGTCCTCGGGGAGCAGGGCGCTTGGCTGCGGATCGTCCCGCCCGCCGGCGTGAGCTTCTACGTCTCCAGTGCGCACGCCGAGCGGGTCAGCGAGGAGACGGCGGCGGAGCTGCACGCGGCGGGGACGGGGCGCCGCGCGGAGCGGACCGGGCCGCCGGTGCAGCCGGAAGCGCCGGCGGAGGATGCGCCGGACCTGAGCGGGCCGTGGGGCCGCCAGTTGCTCGAGGTGGAGTCGGCGATCGCGGCGGAGGCCCGGCGGCCGGCCCTCGAGCAGCAGTGGGGCGAGCTGATCGCGCGGCTGCGGCCGATTGCGTTGCAGCGCGAAGAGCCGATGGTGGCGGAGTTGGCGCGGCGGTGGATGACGCAGCTTGAGGAGCGGCTGGCGCAACGCGCGACGCTGCGGACGGCGGAGGAGCTGATCCGGCGGTCCGCCCGGGAGCAGGCCCAGCATGAGCGCGAGCTGGAGCGGATCGCGCGTTTGCGGCAGCGCGCGGCCACCCAACCGGCCTTCGCAGCGCAAGGCGCGCTGCGGCGGAGCCAGGCCGTGTCCGACGCCGCCGGCCGCCGCTTCTACCAGCTTCAGGATCCGGTGACGCACCGGGTGGAGGCGTACCTCCGGACCGTGCCGGGCGGGCCCGAGCTGGAGCCGCACGTCGGGCGGTACGTCGGGGTGCGGGGCCCGCGTTCCGCCGACCCGAGGCTCGGGGCGGACGTGGTGGAGGTGCGGGAACTGGTGATTCTCGGCGAGCTCGGGCCCGCTACGCAGCCGGCTTCCGCGCGCGGCTGACCGGCGGTACACTGCCCCGACGCCCGGGCGTGCCGGGTCCAAACTCGAGGAAGCGCGGTATGCGACGGTGGACTAATCGACTGCGTTACAGGTTGCTGGCGCTTGGTTCGGGCACGGCGCTGCTACTGGGCGGGTGCGGGTTGACCGACCAGCAACTCGCGGGCATCTGGCAGTCCGTGATCATCGCGGGCTTGAACACGCTGGTGGGTACGGCCATACGGTCCGCCTTGGGCGTCTGACCGATCGGCGGGGCTGGCGGGCTGGTCTGCTCGGGCGCTGCGCGGGCGGCGCATCGCGGCGTCCATGGTTGCCGTTGGAGATCGGCCGGCGGGGGGCTGCTCCGCGACCGCGGACGGCGCATCGGCCTAGCCCGCGCTGCGGGGGCCGGCGGGCGGAGGACGTGGGTGCCATGAATCGCAAGCACGCGGTTTTGGGGGGCTGGCTGCTGGCGGCGGCGATGACGGCGGGCTGCGGGGGGCGCGGCGGCGTGGTCGAGCTGACGCAGTTTCCGCGGTGGGATTTTCAACAGTATCAGCGTCTGGCGGTCGTGCCGGCCGGAGCGGCGGATCCGCGGGCCCTGGCGGACGCCCGAGTCCTGACGGACCGCCTGACGACGCTTCTGGCGCAGAACGGCGCCTTCACCGTCCTGAGCCGCGGTGAGCTCGAGGCCGTGATGCGGGAGCAGGATCTTTCGCGGCTGGCGGACGCGGCCGACGAGAGCACGCCGCTGCCCGAGGGCCGGATCGAGATCGCGCAGGCGTTGGTTGCGGCCAAGATCACGGATTACCGGCTGATCGCCGAGCGGGCCGAGGAGACGGTGCCGATCTTCGCAGTCGACCGCCGCGGCCGGCTGGTGCAGCTCGGCGAGGAGACCGTCCCGGTTTACCGGCACGGGGCGGTGGTGGAGGCGAGCGTGCGCGTCGTGGACGCGACGACCGGCAAGATTCTCATGAGCCATACGGCCCGCGTGGCGCCGAAGCCGCGCAGCGCGCGCGGCCAGCCGCCGCGCGTGCGGCCCGAGGATATCGCCCGGCAGGCGGCCGCCGACCTGGCCGCGGAGTTCTACAAGGAGATCGCCCCCACGCGGATTCGCGTGAAGCTCAAGAGCGACATGCTGATCGTGGCGACGGAGTACTTCGACGGGCAGTACTACCGGCCGAAGATCGTGCCGCGCGACCGGGCGGATTTCCTGCTGGTCGTGCGCGAGCTGCCGGAGGCGGCCGAGGGCAATCGCTTTAAGGCGGCGGTGTCGGTCAAGGAGGGCCGCGGGAACCTGTGGGAGAGTGCGGAGTTCGTTTGGACGAGCGCGGCGGGACCGCAGGGTACGGCCCTGACCGTGCCGACGGCGCCGTTGCGGGAGACCGGCGCGACGGAGTTCACGGCCAAGCTTTACAGTGTGGGCAATCCGCGGCCCGTCCTGGAGCGCGACTTCAAGTTCGGGAAGCCGGAGTGGGACTGAGTGTCCGGCCCGGCGGCGGGGGCCGCGGCGCTCAGGCCTTGCGCAGGGCGGTGATGACGTTGAGACGGGCGGCCCGCAGGGCCGGCGCGAGCGTCCCGCCGACGCTGACGGCCGTCGCCACCAGCAGCGCCGTCGCCACGATGCCGGGGGTGATCTTCAGTTCGTAGGCCAGCACGGTCCAAGTCGTGTCCGACAGGAAGTCCTGCTGCCGGCCGCTGAACGCGGCGCTGACCAGCAATCCGCACGCGCTGGCGAGCAGGCACAGCAGCAGCGACTCGGCCAGCAGGGCGGCCATGATCGCCCCCCGCCCGAAGCCCAGCGCCCGCAGCATGGCCAGCTCGCGGCGGCGGCCGTCCACGGCCGCGTACATGGTGGTCGCGACCGCGAATGCGGCCCCGATGGCCATGATGCCGACCAGCACGCTCGTGAGCACGACGATTTCGCGGGTTTTCTCGGCCAGGTCCCGGTAATACTGGAGTTCCGGCCGGGCCTCGAGCCCCACCGCCGGCCCCTGGATGTAGGCCACGGCCGGGGCGACGGCCGCCGCGTCCCGCACCTGCAAACAGACGCTCGAGGCCAGGCGGCGGTGGAACGAGTCGGCGATCATGGTGCGCGGCGCCCAGAGCTCGCTCTCCAGCGCTCCGCCGCCGGCGGAGAACACGCCGACGACCTGGTAGGGGCGTTCGCCCTTGCGGCCGAGGGCGACGGTGGCGCCAAGCTCCAGCCCGGCGAAGCGTTCCTGCGCGGCGGTGCCGACCAGCACCTCCGGCGCGCCGGGGGTGAACAGGCGCCCGGCGACGAGCCGCACCTCCGCATGGACCGCGAACGCGATGTCGTCGACGCCGCGGATCGCGACGTTGGCGGGCGCGCCGCCGGTGCGGCGGGGCAGCATCGTCTGAACGGCCAGTTCCGGGCTGAGCAGCGGGTCGCCGGGGCGCAAGCGCCCCGTGGTGAACAGCTCCGCCGCGGCGGAGGTGCCGGTGACGGGCTCGGCCGCGGCCAGGCCGGGGGTCTGGATCAGCGGGCCGAGGTCATCCAGCGGAATCAGACTGGTGCTCTCGGCGGTCGCGCCGGGCTTGAGGACGATGATGTTGCGGGGCGAGCCGGTTGCCCCCAGCGCGGCGCGGATGCCGGCCACGAACGACAGCAGCAGCGCCAACACGAAGACGACGACCGCGACGATCAGGAAGGTCAGGCCGCTCGAAAGCCGGCGGGCCAGCAGGTGGCGCGCGTTGTACGTCAGCGGCAGCGCCATGCGTCACTCCAGCGCCCGGAACGCGACCACGGGCCGCAGCCGCGCGGCCGCCCAGGCCGGCCACACCGCCGCGATCAGCCCAACGGCCGCCGCGATGCCGACGGCCTGCGCGCAGACGCTCAGGTGCACGTCGAGGGTCTGAATGAGCGGCAGGGTGAGGCGGCGCAGCGGGGTGAACGTGAAGGCGTACCACGGTCCGAGCGCGCCGAGCAGTCCGGCACTCACGCAGATCGCCAGACTCTCGAACTGGATCAGGGCGAACACCAGCAGGCGGCCGAAGCCCAGGGCCTTGAGCGCGGCGTATTCCGCGAGGCGGTCCCGGAAGTTCATGCTCATGGTGTTGGCGGCCGCGATGACGGCGACCAGCACGGTCAGGGCCGAGAGGATCGTGAGGTTGCGCGGCAGGTCGAACTGCTGGGCGATGAACTGGCTCATGAACGCCTTCTCGTCCTGCGTGAGCGTCGGGTCGGGCGTGTTGGCGAAATACGCGTCGATCGCCGTGCGGTAGTACTCGAGATCGTCCGGGGAGCGGCACTTGGCGAAGAAGAAGCTGACCAGGCCCTCGGGGTAGCCCTGGCGCTTGACTTCTTCCTCGAGGTAGTCGCCGCGGCAAAACAGTGTAACCGGGTCGACCACGTCCTGCGCCGTGGAGACGACGCGAAACGGGATCGCGGAGTAGGGCGGGACCGAGGCGCGAATCGTGATGCGGTCCCCGACGCGCCACCCGAACTGCGCGGCCGTGCCGCGGCCGACGATGATGGCCTGGCGATCGCGGTCCCAGGCGGCGCGCTCGGCCGGGTCGGTCAGATACTCGGGAAAGGTCGCCGGGAACGTGTCCGGGTCGGCGGCGAGCGTGGAGAGGGGTTGCGGCTTGTCGTCGACCTTGCCGCCGATCCAGCGCATCCCGCAGACCGTGATGGGCCGGCTGTGGTCGAGGGCTTCGATCTTCGCGCGGTAGCCCGCGGGGAGCGGGTAGACGATGGACGATTTGTGGGTGATGGCCAGGCGGAGCTGGCGGGCGGAGTTGTCGAGAAAGCGATTGATGCCGTCCACGACGGCCACCGAGAGCACGAAGATGGTGATCGGCAGGCCGACGGCCAGGCCCGTCATCAGGACGCGCAGCGGGTTGCGCCAGAGGTTGCGGTGCAGGTAGCTCAGAATCAGCATCGCACGGCCCGCTCACCCCGCGTTCAGCCCTCGCGCAGCACGCTGACCGCCTGGACCCGGGACGCCCGCCAGGCCGGCGCGCAGGCCCCCAGCGCTCCGAACAACACGACGGCGCCCAACGCGGCCGCCGCGATCGGCGGCGTGAGGCGGATTTCGAACGCCAGCGTCGTGAAACTCGTGGCTCCCAACATGTCCTTGGTGCGGCCGACGAACTGGAGCCAGGCCAGGCACAGCCCGCAGCCGAGCACGCCGCCGAGCAGCGCCAACAGCACGGCCTCGAGCACGAAACCCATGAGGATGCGCCCGCGACCGAAACCGATCGTCCGCAGCATGGCGATCTCGCGCGTGCGGCCGGCGACGGACGAGAACATGGCGTTGGCGATCGAGCACACCGCCGCCACACTCATGACGAGGACGAGCGCGGTGACGATCGCAAGGTAGCCGCGCACGAGCCGAAGCTGGTCATTCCAGTAGGCCGCCTCGGTCCGGGCCGTGAGCTGGATGGCGGGCCCCTCGATCTGCCGGATCACGTCCTGCGGGTCAGCGTCCGGCGCGACGCGCAGGGCGGCCGAGGAATAGGCGTTGCGGCCGTAGGCGTTCATGAGGGACGGGAGGTAACCCCAGATCTCGCTTTCGAGCGGGCCGCCGTCGGCGGTGAAAAAGCCGACGACTTTGTAGCCGCGGTCCTCGCCGAACCCGAGGTTGACGACGTCGCCCGGTTGCAGGCCGGCGAACTGCTCCGCGGCCTTGACCCCGACGATGATCTCCTGCGTGCCGGTCGCGAACAGCGGGCCCAGGAGCCGGACGTTGCGATGCACGGCCAGGGCCCGCTCGGGGTCGACGCCGCGCACGGCGACGTTGGCGGTCGTGCGGCCGCCGTCGCGCTTGCGCGGCAGGGCGACCTGGACGGTCATCTCGGGGCTGATGAGCGGTTGACCGGTCCGCGGGTCGCGGTCCAGGCCGGTGAGCTGGCTGAGTTTGTTGAACTCGGCGGGCGGCAGGGCGCTGGTGCCCTCGGAGGTCGAGCCGCGGCGGATGACGATGATCTTCCGCGTGTCGCTGGCGACGGCCAGCGCGCTGCGGAGGGCGACGGCGAAGCCGAGGATCCAGCCCAGCAGGCCGACGACGGCGGCGACCACGAGGATCGTGAGAGCGGTCGTCGTGGGCCGCACGAAGACGTTGCGCCAGTGATAAATCAGCGGCAGGGCCATCCGGTGTCATCTCCCGCACGGCGACGGGGGCCGGGCAGGCTCTCCACCCGGCACGACGCGACGCGGCCGCGTGCCGGCTCTGCGGCACCTCCCGGCCGCATCAGGCGACGCGCCGCAGCGCTTCGGTCGTCCGCAATTGCCAGGCCTGCCAGGCCGGCCAGAGGCCGGCAGCGATCCCCACGCCCAGGCCGATCGACAGCGACCCGACGACCGCCAGCCAGGACAGTTCGGGCGGGCTGAACGCGCCCCAACTCAGACGCTCGGGTGGGGTCAGCGTCAGGCCGGCCACGACCGGCACGATGCCCAGGGCCGAGCCGAACAGCGCCAGCAGCACACTTTCGGACAGCACGATGAGGAACACGCGGCCCGCGGAGAAGCCCAGCGCCTTGAACACCGCCAGCTCGCGGATGCGTTCGCGAAAGCTCATCATCATCGTATTGCCGGCGACCAGCGCGACGATGATCACGACGACGGTCGCCATGGCCTGCGCCAGACTGGGCAGGTCGCCCACGGCCTCCACGAAACCGGCCACGAAGGCGTTCTCGTCCTCGCTGCGGGTTTCGTCGGGCGTGTTGGCGAACAGCGCGTCGATCTCCGTCTGCAAGGCGCGCAGGGCGGCGGCGTCCACACATTTGACCCAGAAGATGTTGCAGCCGGTCCCGGTCAGGCCGTCGCGCTCCAGCGACTCGACCAGGTAGTCGCGGCGGAAGTAGAAGGTCAGCGGGAACGGCGACTCTTCCCAGATGCGGATCAGCCGGAATTCGAGCTGCCGATAGGGCGGGATCGTGCTTTGCAGCACCACGCGGTCGCCCACCCGCCAGCCGAATTGGCGCGCGACGCCGCCGGCGGCGATCGCCGCGCGGCGCTCGCGCTGCCACTCGGCGATTTCGGCCTCGGTCAGCCCGATGTCGTTGTACACGATCGGCAGCGTGTCGACGTCGGCGGCCAGGCTCTGGAGCGTCTGCTGCGTGCCGGGCACGCGGCCGCCGAACCAGCGCATGCCGCAGACCGCGCGCAGGCGGGTGCGCTGCGGGTCGAGCTCCTCGATTTTGCGGCGGTGCCCATCGGGCAGGAGGAGGGTGAGCGATACGCGGTGGTGGACGCCCAGGCGGAGTTCCTGCTCCAGCGCGGCGCTGGTCCGCACGAAACCGACCACCAGCGACAGCGCCAGGACGAAGACGGCCATCGGCAGGGCGAACGCCACGGCCGTCAGGGCCGTCCGCAACGGGTTGCGCCGGAGGTTCTGAAGCAGGACGTACGACAGCGTCACGGGGGCCTCGCTCAATGGGCGTGGGCCGCGGCCGTCGGGCGCGCGGGGTTCAGCTCGTCGCGGTCGAGGACGCCCTTGTCCAGATGCAGGATGCGCTGCCCGAAGGCGGCCGCCCGCGGGTCGTGCGTGACCATCACGATGGTCTTGCCGAATTCGGCGTTCAGCAGGCTCAGCAGTTGCAGGATTTCCTGCGAGGTGCGGGCGTCGAGGTCGCCGGTGGGCTCGTCGGCGAGGATGACGTCCGGGTCGGTCACGATCGCGCGGGCGATGGCGACGCGCTGCTCCTGACCGCCGGAAAGCTGGTTCGGGCGGTGGTCCATGCGGTCCGCCAGGCCGACGACCTCCAGCGCGGTGGCGACGCGCCGCCGGCGCTCGCGGGCGGGCATCCGGAACAGCAGCAGCGGCAGCTCGACGTTCTGGGCCGCCGTCAGCACCGGGACGAGGTGGTACATCTGAAAGATGAAGCCGACGTGCCGGCTGCGCCACGCCGTCAGCTCGCGTTCGCTCATTTGGTCGAGGCGATGCTCGCCGACCCGGATGACGCCGCGATCGGCCGAGTCGAGCCCGCCGATCAGGTGCAGGAGCGTGGACTTGCCGGACCCGCTGGGGCCCATGATGGCGACGAACGAGCCGGCGTCGATCGTCAGGCTCAGGCCATCCAGGGCTGGGATGTCGATCCGGCCCTTGCGATAGTGCTTGTGCAGGTCGACCAGCTCGATGTCGGCGGCGCTCATGTTGGGCTCCGGAGACCCGCCCGCGCTGCCGTGCGGCAGGCGGCAGACCCGCGTTTCCGCGGGGCACGTGGAGATTATAGACCGCGGGCCGGACGCCGCGCGAGCCGCATCACCGCTCGCGGCCCCACAACTCCGCGAGCTTCAGCAGCACGCGGACCGCCGTTTCCATCTCCTCCAGGCACGCGAACTCCAGCGGCGAGTGGAAGTTGTGCATCCCGGCCGAAAGGTTCGGCGTGGGCAGGCCCAGCTCGCTCAGCCGCGCGCCGTCGGTGCCGCCGCGGATCGACTTGAACTCGGGCTTCAGCCCGAGCGCCTCGTAGGCCTGCGCTGCCAGCCCCACCGCCCGCGGCTCGCGCGCCAGATGCTCGCGCATGTTGCGATACTGCCTGCGGATGTCGACTGCGATGCGCGCGAGCGGGTGCTCGGCGGCCAGCGTGGCCGCGATGCTGCGGAGCAGCTCGGCCTGCGTCTGGAGTTCCGCCGTCTCGAAGCTTCGCAGCAGGATCTTGAGCTTCACCTCGGGCACGCCGCCCTCGATGAGGTACGGGTGCAGGAACCCGTCGCGGTCGCGCGTGGTCTCCGGCGCCAGCCGGTGCCACGGCAAGCGCTCCAGCAACTGCCCGGCCAGGCGGATCGCGTTGACCATCCGGCCGCCGGCTAGGCCCGGGTGGATGTTGACGCCGGTGATCGTCACCGTCGCCAGGTCGGCCGAGAACGTCTCGTTCTCGATCTGGCCCTGGCCTTCGCCGTCCAAGGTGTACGCGCACACGGCCCCCAGGCCCGGCACGTCGAGCTTGTCCACGCCGCGGCCGATTTCCTCGTCGCAGGTGAACACTACGCGGATCGGCCCGTGCCTCCGGTTCGTGTCCCGCAGCAGCTCCGCCACGGCGGTCATGATCACGGCCACACCGGCCTTGTCGTCGGCGCCGAGCAGCGTGGTGCCGTCGGTCGTTATGAGGGTGCGCCCCGTCAGGGCGGCCAGCGCCGGCGTGTCCGCGACGCGGATGACCTGGGACGGATCGCCGGGCAGGGGGATGTCGCCGCCGGCGTAGTTGCGGACAACCTGCGGCTTGACGTCGCGGCCGCTGTACTCGGGCGAGGTGTCCAAGTGCGCGAGCCAGGCGATCGTCGGGGCGGCGGGCACGGTGGCGGGGATCGTGGCGGTGACGATGCCGTGTTCGCTGATCGCAACGTCCGCCGCTCCCAGCGCCCGAAGTTCGTCGGCCAGCAGGCGGCCGAGCGTGAGCTGGCCGGCGGAACTGGGATAGTGCGGCGCGTCTTCGACGGCCGTCGTTTCGACCTGTACGTAACGGCAGAAGCGGTCCAGCAGCGTGTCCACGGCACGTCTCCTCGCCCGGCGGCGGGCTACTTGGCGGTGTTGCCGGTCAGATGGGCAGCGGCCGCGCGCGGCAGCACCAGACGGTTGTACAGCAGTAAGATGACCGCCGTCAGCACCATGATGAGGCCGAAGGCGGTCCACATCAGGTCGGGGCGCTGCATGTCGCGGGCCAGCTTGCCGTACAGTTGACCCGAGAGGATGCCGCCGAAGAGGTTGCCGAGCGCCACGGCCACGAAGTAGTAGCCCATGTAGAGCGCGACCTTGTCGCGCGGGGCGATTCGTCCGACGTACTCCTGACTGGTCGGGCTGGCCATCATTTCACCGAACGAAAAGATCAGGATGCCGGCGCAGACGATCCAGACCGAGCCGCCGGGCCCGGTCATGCCCTGGTCGCCGGCCAGAGCCGACAGCCCGATGCCCACGGCGGCCACGATCATGCCGAGGATCATGGACGTGAACTGGTGATAGCGCGAGATGAGGTACGAGACCAGGACCTGGAAGCAGACGATCCCGAGCGCGTTGAGGTTGATGATGAATTCGGGGTTGAACTGCCGGCCGCGGGCGATGACGCGGTCGGTCAGGTTTTCCGCGGTGGTGTCGGGCGCCTGGGCCAGCTCCCGCAGCTCCTCGGGGCGCAGTCGCACCTTGCTGCTGAGCAGACCGCGGGCCGCGGCCGCGTAAACGTCGTCGCCCGGGTCGGGGTGGGCGAGGAGGGCGCTCATCTTGGTGACGATTTCGCCGCGCTCCTCCTTGTTGATCGTCGCGACGCGCTCCGCGGCCCCGGGTCCGAGCACGCGCTCGGCGACGGTGATGAGCGGCCGGGTTTCGGTGAAGTCGCGGATGTATTCGGGCATGGTCAGGAAGATTTGGTTGAAGGCGGTCCAGAAGCCCGACAGGATCAGCAGGAACAGGGCGAAGCGCCAGTTGCTGCAATGCATGCGCTGGAGCAGCGCGGGGCGGGCGGCCGCTCCCGGCGGGGTGGGGCGGCCGCTGCCGGCCGGCAGGAGCCGGTCCCACACGAAGTTCAGCGCCAGCCAGGCGACGACGAAGATGGCGCAGTGCCGCCAGGTGAACCCGGGAAATTCGAGATTGGCCACCATCAGCGCCACCAGCGTGACCAGCACGGTCAGTCCGAAGCGCAGGTTGCCGAGCACTTCGTACGTATTGGCCAGGACCTGCGCGAGCGAGCGCCGCGTCGCGGAACCGGCCTCGGAGGTCGGTTCGCGGTAAAACAGTATCACGATGACGAGGTTCACCAGGGCCCACGCCGATGAGGCCAGGAACACGTAGTCCCACGAGAGGCCGCGCAGCATGCCGGCCACGATCGGCCCCACGAATCCGCCGATGTTGACCATCATGTAGAAGATGCCGAACCCCAGCCGCGAGTTGTGCTCGCCGGTCACGCGGGCCACGGTGCCCACCACGACCGGTTTGAAGATCGCGGCCGCGACCGCGACGCAGAAGAACGCTGCCAGGAACCCGGGCAGGCTCTTGAACTGGCCCAGCGCGTAGTAGAAGACGACCATGCCGACGTAGGCCACGATGAACATCCGTTTGTAGCCGTAACGGTCGGCCAGCGCCCCGGTCAGCACCGGCATGAGGTAGAGCAGGAAGGGGATGATGGCCTGAATGGCGCCGCGCTGTTCGGAGGTGAATCCCAGGCCGCCGGTCTCGCGGGGGCCGGTGATGTAGAGCGAGGACACGGCGTAAAAACCGTACCAGGCCATCCGTTCGAAGATTTCCATCGTGTTGGCGACCCAGAACGTGGCGGGAAAGCTGCGAAGCTGCGCCAGGAAGCCGGGCTGCGAGGTGCTCACGGACGTGCTCTCCGTCGGACGGGACCGCAACGCCGGCGCGGCGCCCCGCGCGGACCCCGCCGGCATGCCGTCAGGCTACACGCAACACGCGGCCGCGGCAAACGTCCGGCGCGTCGCGGTCGACCGCCTTCGCTGCCGGCCTCCCGGTCCCCCGCAGAATGTCATCACGGCGAGGGCAGGGGACGCACCGCTCATCAACCGCGCCCGCCGCGGGCCTACCGTTCTTCCTCGGGGATGCCCATGCCACGGCGGTCCGGGGCCTTCGGCCGCGGCGGCGGCGTGTACGGCGCCCGCGCGATCTCGGCCAACATGACCTCGATGGCCTTGTCGAGCTGCGGATCGCCGCCGCCGACCATCCGGGAGGGGTCGTCCACGACCTCGATGTCCGGGTCCACGCCGTGCCCCTCGATGCCCCAGGTGCCGTCGGTCTTGTAGAACCCGAACGTGGGCACCGTCATGTTGGCGCCGTCGATCAGACTCGGGTTGCCGCTGATGCCGACCAGCCCGCCCCAGGTGCGCGTTCCGATGAGCGGGCCCAACCGGCTCTGACGGAAGTAGTACGGGAACGCGTCGCCGCCGGAGCCCGCGAGGCCGTTGATCAACATGCACTTCGGGCCCTGGTGGGCGTCACCCGGGTTGGGCCAGTCGCGCCCGTCGCGCCGCGCCCAGTAGTTCGTGATCGGGCGGTTGAGCAGCTCGATGAAGCGGTTCGGGATCTGCCCGCCCCCGTTCCAGCGCTCGTCGATGATCAGCGCGGCCTTGTCGCGCTGGCCGTAAAACTGGCGGAACAGCTCGTTCTGACCGTTGACGCCGGTGTCGGGCACGTGGACGTAGCCGACGCGCCCGCCGGTCTTCTGCTCGACGTAGGCCCGGTTGCGCTCCACCCAGTCGCGGTACCGCAACGCGCCCTCCTCGCTCAGGAGCGTGACCACCACGTCGCGTTGACCGGTCGGGCGCGCCGGGCCGGCCGCCTCGGGACGCGCCTCGGCCGGGGCCGGTCCCGTTTCCGCGCCGGGCGGCGACGCGGGGCCGCCGGGTTGCGACGCCGCCGCGGCCGGCTGCGTCGTCGGGTCGGCGAGCGTCGGCTGGTCGCTGACGGTCAGCGTGACCGTGCGGCCGGCAAGGCCCTGGAAAGCGGCCCACGGATCGCGGGTCGCGTCCACCGGCACGCCGTTGACGGCCAGCAGGTAGTCGCCGACCTGCACGTTCACCCCGGGCTGACCGAGCGGCCCGCGGGCGTCGAGGTCCCACGGCCCGCCGCCCAGAATGCGGGCGATGCGGTAGGCGCCGCGATCGAGTTCGAAATCGACACCGAGCAGGCCGACGGAGACGCTCGGCTCGTCGCCGGTGTCGTTGCCGAAGTAGTACGCGTGCCCGATGTTGAGCTCGCTGATCATTTCGCGGATCAAGAAACCCACGTCGGCCCGGGACACGCAGTCGTCGAGCATGGCCGCGTACTGGTCGCGGATCGCCGGCCAGTCCACGCCGTGCATGTTCGCGACGTAGAAGTAGTCCCGTTGGATCCGCCACGCGTCGACAAAGAGCTGCCGCCATTCCTCACGCGGGTTGATGACCGTGGCCAGATCGGACAGCGGGATCGGCTTGTTCAGGTTCTGGCCCGGGGCCGCGTCCACGATCGCGAACGTGCTGCCCTGGCGGGCGAGCAGCTTCTTGCCGTCCGCCGCGAGGCGGAACTCGCCGACGCCTTCGAGCACCGTCTTCTCGCTCTTCTCCTCGTCGCCGAGGTCGAACAACTTGATGCTCGGTGCGCCGCCGCCCGGTCCGGGCTGCCGAACGTACAGCAGCTTGCCTTCGTGGTTGACGGCCAGGTGCGTGAACGCCCCGTGCGCCACGGGGATCTGGATGGCCCGCCGCTCGAAACCGTCCAGGTCGATCCGCAGCTTCTTCGGCTCCTCCTTTGCGGCCGCATCTTGGGCCGGGGCGGTGGCGGTCGCCGGGGCGGTGGCGGTCGCCGGGGCGGTATCCTGCGGGGCCCCGCGCGGGGGCGCATCGGCGGCGCGGGCCCGCAAGCCGGCGGCGTGGGCATCGTCGGCGTCAGCGTTGCCGTCGTCTTCGTCGCCGTCCTCCGGGCCGTCGCCGTCTTCCGCCGGCGGGGCCGGGGGCGCCGGGGCGTCGCCGGCGCCGTCGGACTTGCCGCCGGACGCATCCTTCTCTTCCTTCTTCTGGTCGTCTTTCCGGTCCGGTCCGGGTTCTTCGTCCGATTGCGGCGCCCAGGGAGAGGGCCTGTCCGCCCGCAACGGCACGACGACCAGCACGTCCGTGCGGGTGTAGACGAACGTGCTGCCGATGTCCTCGTAAATCGGATCGGCGAAGCGCGCGTTGGTCGCGTAAAACAGATAGTCCCCCTTGCGGTCGAATGTCGGCCAGGTCGCGTTGAACATGCCGCTGGTGACCTGGTGCCGCGCGCCGGTCGGCACGTGGTAGAGCCACACGGCCTGCTGCTGGTTGTCGCCGCCCCGCGTGTACGCCAGCCAGGTCGAATCGTGCGACCAGGAAACCTGCGGCAGGATCGCCCACGGGTCGGCGTCGATCAGCTTCACGGTGCCGCGCGGTTCCTCGGCCCCCGGCTCGCGGGCCGGCCACTTCTCCGGGAACGTGTACAGGTACAACATGCCCGCCTTGTCGCCGAACACGATGTGCTTCGAGTCCGGTGACCAGCGCGGCGCAAACCGGAAGGCCTGACCGTCGAACGTCAGCCGGTGCGGAGCGGTTTTGCCGTCGGCCGCCCGCACGTACAGCTCGTACTCGCCGGTCTGGTCGGAAAAATACGCGATCCAGCGGCGGTCGGGGCTCCAGGCCGGGTCGCGCTCGGCCACGCCGCTGGTGCGGCTCAGGTTGCGGCTGGAGCCGTGGCGCGCGGGGACGCTCCAGACGTCGCCGCGGGCTTCGAGCACCGCCCGCTTGCCGGTCGGCGAGACGTCGTAGTTTTCGATGCGGCCCTGGACATCGACGCGCAGCGGGCGGATCTCCGGCCGGTCACCGGGCACGATGATTTCCACGGCCCGGCTGGTTCGCGTGGCGAGGTCTAGCAGGTGGAGGTCGGCACCGAGCTGAAAAACGATCTCGCCGCCGCCGTGCGGGCCGGGGCCGATCGCGGGCCACTTCACGTCGAACGCGGTGAACTTCGTGACTTGCTCCCGCCGGCCGGAAGCCGGGTCGTAGACCCAGATGTTGCCGCGGTGCTCGGGGCCGCCGTCGCTGAGGTAGTAGAGCTTGTCCCCGTGCCACATCGGCTGGCTGTCGTTGCCCTCCCAGTCGGTGACCTTGCGGGCCGAGTGGTCCTTGAGGTTGAACAGCCAGATGTCCGGGGCCATGCCGCCCCGGTAGCGCTTCCAGGTCGCGGTGTCGATGCTGTGCGGAATGTACGCCAGCCAAGTGCCGTCCGGGCTGATCGCGCCCACCGCGCCATACGGCACGGGCAGCTTCTGCGGCAGGCCCCCAGTCGGGGACACCGTGAACAGGTGGCTCTGCCGCCCGAGGCCCAGGTACCCGCGGGCGAAGAACAGGAGCTGTCCGTCGGGCGTCCAGTCGCAAAGCACCTCGGCTGCGGGGTGATGCGTGACACGCACCGGCGCGCCGCCCGTCACGGGGATCGTGTACAGGTCGCGATTGCCGTCGTAGTTGCCGACGAAGGCGATGGTCCGGCCGTCGGGGCTGAAGCGCGGGAATGCCTCGCCGCCGGGCGGGCTGGCCAGCGGCGCGGCTAGGCCGCCCTCGCGCGGCACCACCCACAGATCGTTCTGGTACGCGAAAACGATCTGCGTGGCGCTGACGTCGGGGAAGCGCATCATGCCGGCGTGCGGCTTGCGGTCCGCGCGGGCGGCCGCCACGGGCGCCAAACTCGCGATGAGAACGGTCAGCAGACGGACGGGGCGGGTCCAATGCATCGGCAGTCCTTTCGGGGGCCGCGGCGACGCGCTCCGCAGCGGACCCCGGCCCGGGGGGTCGCGGGTGCTGATCGCGGCGATCGTGCGCGGTAGCGTCCCGCAGGCGTCAAGGTTCGTCAATATGGCGGCGCGGCGGGTTGAGCCGGCTGGAGAACGCCCGTCCGCCCCGCCTGCGCTCTCAGCCCGACCACTCGTCGAGCCCGAACCGGAAGGCCCAGGCGGCCTGGAGCAGGATGAAGAACGCGAGCAGCGCCGCCCGGCCGCCCCAGCGCCACTCCCGCACCATCCAGGCCGCCAGGACCGCGATCGCGGGGAGCGACACGCCCATGTAGCGTCCGATCGGCTCGATGCCGAACGTGGCTCCGCCCGAGGCCAGATACGCGTGCAGGAAAACCAGCGGCGGCAGCGCGAGCAGCGGGCGGAAGCTGCGTGGGACGCGCGGCAGCCCGGCCAGGCTGACCGCCAGCAGGGACAGGTTGAGCGGCATGTTCCACGCGAAGGGGTTGGCGAGCTGCACCAGCCCGACCGGAAAGCCCTCCAGCGCGCGGCCGAGGTATTTGAACTGGTCCCAGACGCGCGCCAGGGTGAGGTACTGGAACCAGTCGGCCCGCATGGCGTCCGGAACCCAGCCGGCCTTGAAGTTCGCCAAGTACACCAGGGGGGAGCCGTATTGCACGGTCAGAAAGAGTGCGTAGGCGATCAGGCCGCCCGCCGCTACGAGACTGAGCGGAACCAGCCGCCGCAGACGGTGCGCGCGGTCGCCCGGGCCGTTGCACCAGTACGCCAGCGCGGTCACCAGGGCGAGGGCCAGCGCCGTGGGGCGACTGGCGGTCGCGAGGCCGCTGCACACCGCCGCGCTGCCGAAGCGGCGGGCGTCCAGCAGCCAGAGCGTCGCCGCGGACAGCACGAGCGTGGTGCTCTCGGCGTAGCCGAAGCTGAAATAGCACGCCGACGGCAGCGCCAGCAGCAGCGCCACGGCCGTCAGCGCCGTTGCTTCGTCGATTCGGCTCCGCAGCCAGAGATAAAGCAGCACCGCGGCGCCCAGGGCGGCGACGTGCGAGACCAGCACCATCGCCGGGAACGTGCCCAGCGCCGGCGCGAGCGGTCGACAGAGCAGCGGGTACAGCGGGAAAAACGCGATGTTCTGCTCGAGCTTGCCGCGGTCGGTCTCGCCGGGGGCGGGCGGGACGTAGCGGTAGCCGCCCTCGATGATCGAGCGGTAATGTCCGCCGTCGAACCGGCACAGGGGGGCGAAGTCCCCGAGTATTTCGCCCGCCCGTTGCCGGACCGGACTGTCCGCAGCGCCCATCGCGGCGGCCATGGGGCGGAGATGCCGCTCCCACGGGGGCGCCAGTCCGTTCTCGATCCGAAACAGCATCAGTGCGCCCGAGTACGCCGCCACCCACACCACCAGCCGCGTCGCCACGAAAATCAGCAGCACCAGCAGCAGGCCGCGGACCAGCCCGGCCGGCGGGAGTCGCGCCGGCGCGGCTGCGGCCGTTGCGGGCGGCGGCGGATCCACGCGCGCGGCTCCGGCAGGAGGGGGCGGATCGTCGAACAACAGGGGCCGGTTCTTCATCACCGCAAAATCCGCTCATTCCGCCTGTTCATCGCCGCCGGTCAGCGCGGCGGCGGCGCGAGCGGGGCCGTCGCGCCCTCCGGCCGGAGCGCGGCCATGAGCCCAAAATGCCCGCAGCCAGCTTTCTCGCGACGGAACGAGTACAGCAGGTCATGGTGGCAGAGCGTGCAGAGCCCCGCGAGCTCGACGTGCTCCGACGGTACACCCGCCGCGGCGAGCTGCGCCAGATTCGCCCGGCCGAGGTCGAAGTATAAACGCCCCTCGCGGCGTTGAAAGGCCGCGTCGCGCTGCGGCAGGTCGCGGGCGGCCGCGTACACGTCCGCCTGGACTTCGTAACAACACGGCCCGGCCCCGGGGCCGATGCCGACGCGCAAGTCGGCCGGTCGGACGCCATACTCGGCCGTCAGCACCCGCACGGCCTGCTCCGTCAGTCGGGCGACGGTGCAGCGCCAGCTCGCATGCACGAGCCCCAGCACGCGTCGCCGTGCGTCGTACAGGAGGATCAGCGGGCAGTCGGCCGAAAAGGTCATCAGCGGCACGCCCGGCACGTCGGTCAGCACGGCGTCGCAGCCCTCGAGCCGGCCGCGCGGTCCGGCCGCGGTGACCCGGGCGATGCGCGTTTCGTGCACCTGTGCGCAGCAGCACAGGTCGGCCGGGTCGAGCCCGAGGTCGCGGGCCATGGCGGCGCGGTTTGCCGCGCGCTGCGCCGCGTGAGCGTCCGCGCGCAGCCCGACGTCCAGCCCGCGCGTGGAAACGGCATGGACCAGGCCGGGCGCGATGCGCAGGCCGTCAAATTGCAGGTAGCGCCGGGTGCCGCGGGTCAGCGTGTGCATGGCGGAGTCACGGGCGGATGAGGACCTTCACGTGGGCCGGGTCGGCGGCGGCGGCCAGCGCGGCCGCGCCCTCGCGCAGCGCGTACGTGGCGGTGACCAGCGACGCGACGTCCACCGTGCGGTGGCGGAGCAGGTCGAGGGCCCGTGGCAGCGTGCCGCAGCGGCTGCCGACCAGCCGCTGCTCGTGGATCACGAGCGGCGCCAGGTCCACCGGCTCCGGCTCCGCGTACGTGCTCTTGAGCACGATGGTGCCTTGCGGTCGCGTGAGCCGCAGTGCCAGCCGCAACCCGTCGGGCGCGCCCGAGCACTCGACCACGACGTCGTAGTCGGCCTGCGGCGTCCGATCGCGCAGCGCGACGGCCTCCAGCCCCCACGAGCGGCACCGGGCGAGTGTCAGCGGGTTGCGGCCGATGACATGCAAAGCGCCCGGCCCGGGCGGCGCTGCCTGACGCGCGGCCCGGAGAACCTGCGCGACCAGCAGCCCGAGTCGGCCGGTGCCGAGCACGGCGACGCGGGTCTGCGGGGTGAGCGTCACAGCGTCGAGCACGTGGGCGGCGGCGGCCAGCGGCTCCGCGAAGACCGCCGCCTCGTCCGGCACCTCCTCCGGCACCACATGGCAGTTGGCGGCGGGAACGGTGAGCAGCTCGGCGAACGCGCCGTCGCGCCCGGCGATGCCGAGTACCGTGCGGTGCGGGCAGTGACGGCCCTGTCCGGCGCGGCACGCGTCGCAGGCCCCGCAGGGGCAGTTGATGTCGGCCACGACTCGCCGCCCGTGGAGCGCCGGCGGGCCGTCGAGCACCACCCCGACGAACTCATGACCCGGGACGCCCGCGAAGCGTAGGTAGCCGCGCACGATCTCCAGGTCCGTCGCGCAGACACCCGCGAGCAAAACGCGGATCAGGACCTCGTCGGGGCCCGGTTGCGGCGTGGGGTAGTCCTCGTGCACCGCGACGGCCCGGGGGTTGCCGACGGGTACGACCAGCGCCCGCACGGTGCGCCCTACTCTTTCTTCCCCGGCCAGAGCCAGAGGAGGACCTGCCGCGTGTCGTACATCGTTTTCTCGAAACCGTTGCGGTACGGCGGTCGGCGGGTTTCCGGGATCTGGCCCGCGCGGGCGAAGAGGTCGTCCGCGTGCTCGGTCACCCAGACTTCCCACGCGGCCGGATCGCTGTGGTGCGTGACGCCGGTGAGCCGGACCAGGGAGTCCTCGCAGTGATGAACCACGGCGTATTCGCTGTCGCGCAGGCCGGCGATCAGCGCTTGGACGGCTTCCGCATCCGGGAAATAGCCCAGACCGCGGGCGGCGGCGAGGCGGACGTACCGGTCGGTGTCGTTGCGGAGCAGGCGACAGAGCGTCCGCAGCGCGCCGGCGCGATACTCGTCGGGGACCTGGCCGCGCTGCGCGAGCGTCGTGAGCGCCTCGGCGCAGTCGGCCCGGACCAGCGGCACCGGAGGCCAGACCTCGGCCGGCGGGTAATCGGTGTGATTGAGGATCTTGAGACAGGTGTCCACGGCGCGAATGTCGCCCGTGCGGGCCAGAGCCCGGATCGCGACGCAGCGGGTCTGCGCGTTGCTCTCGAGCAGGGCGATCGCGACGTACCCCTTCACCGCCCAGTCGCGCCGCGCGTCCTTGCTGCGGGAGATCCGCGTGACGGCGTCGCGGCGCACGTCGGGGTCGTCGGAGGACACGGCCAACAGCATGTACTGCTGCGGCGTGCGCCGCGGCGCGAAGAGCTTCTTGAAGCCCGCATCCAGCGTCGCGTCGACCGTGGCGCCGCCGCACCCCGTGAGTGCGGCCGCAACGGTGAGCAGCGCCGCCAGACGCCCCGGACGCCGCTCACGGGCGGCGGCCGGCCTGACGGGCGAGGTTGACGTAACGCTCCGGCTCAACGAACTCCACCTGCTCGATCGCCTCGTTGAGGAACCGCGATCCCAGCCGCTGAAAGCGCTCGGGATTGTCGCTGACGTAGCAGCGTAGCGTACCGGGCGCGCGACGGCCGGACAAGGCGGCCCGCGCCGCGAGGTGCTGCTGCACGACGAGCGACGTCTCGCGCCCGCTGTCGACGATCTGCACGTCCGGGCCGAGCAGCTCCGCGATGGCCGGGCGCAGCAGCGGGTAGTGCGTGCAGCCCAGGACGACCACCCGCACGCCCTGCGACGGCAGGTCGCCGAGGTAGGTGGCGACCGCCAGGCGCACGAGCGGATGGTCGCTGTCGCGGCCCTCCTCGACGAGCGGCACGAAGAGCGGGCAGGCCCGGGAGATCACCGCCTGGGTGGGCCGCACGGCCCGAATGGCGCGCCAATACGCGCCGCTGGCGATCGTCGCCTCGGTTCCGAGGACGGCGATCGGGGCGCCGTCGGCGCGCCGCACCGCCGCCCGCGCCCCCGGTTCCACGACGCCGATGACGGGCACCGGCAGGGCCTGCATCAGCTCATCGAGCGCCAGCGCGCTGGCGGTGTTGCACGCGGCGACGATCAACTTCGGCTCGAACTGGAGCAGGAAACCGGCGGTCTCCAACGCAAACTGCACGACCGTCGGCTGCGACTTCGTGCCGTACGGCACCCGCGCGGTGTCGCCGAAGTAGACGATCTGTTCGTGCGGCAGAAGGTGCCGCAGTTGGCGAACCACGGAGAGCCCCCCGAGGCCGGAATCGAACACCGCGATCGGGCCGTCGCACATGCCGTCCTCCGTGACCGCAGACCGTCCGTGCCGCACAGGATAGGGCCGCGCGGCCGGCCGGGCCAGCGCGGGACTCGGGCGCAGCCGGCCGTCGGGCGTCAGCCGCGGACCGCCGCGCCCTCGTGCAGTTGCGCCACGTCCCCGGCGGCCACCTCGTCACCCGCGCTCAGGCCGCTGACGACCTCTGCGGAGGCGGCGTCCCGCGCGCCGAGCTGGACGGGCACGCGACGCCAGCGCCCCTCACGGGCCACGTACACGTGCGTCGAGCCGTCGCTGTCCGTCAGAACGGACGAGAGCGGAATGCGCAGCGCCGTGGCCTCGGCCGGGACATCCCAAGGCGGCTCCGTGAAGAATTGGACCTGGGCCGCTCCTTCGACCCGCAGGTCGGCGTCCGGCTCGAAAATGCGGACTTTCACCTGCACCGTCGCTTTCGCGTAGTTGGCGCCCGGGTCGACCCACAGGACCTCGCCGCGGTAGCGGCGGTCCTTGCGGGCGTCGGGCACCACGAGACAGGGCATGCCGCGCCGCACCCGCCCGATGTCCAACTCGCTGATATCGACCTCGACCCGCAGCTTCGTCATGTCGGCGATCGCGCCGAACTGCGCGTTGGCCATCGCGCCGCGCCCGCCCTCTGCCGCGACGAAATCGCCCACTTCGACGTTGCGCTCGAGAATAACGCCGCTGATCGGGGCGACGACCTGGCAGTCGCGCAGGAGCTTCTCGGCCAGCGCCAGCAGCGCTTCGTCCGCGGCCACCTGCGCCCGCGCCTCGTCAAGCGCCCGCCGGGCATCGGCGAACTCGAGGTCGGACGCCTGACTCTGGGCGTGCAGCCGGCTCAGGCGCTCGAAATTGAACTCCTGAAACGCGAGATTTGCGCGGCTTTTCATCAGCGTCGCCGCGGCCTCGTCGCGCCGCGCGCGATAAATCTCGGACTCGATCTCGGCCAGGACCTGCCCCCGTTGCACGGCGTCGCCCTGCTCGAAGTACAGCGCCACCACCTGCCCCGAGACTTTCGTCTGCACTTCCACGAGATGATCGGAAACGATCTTGCCGGTGGCCGTCAGCACTGGTGTGGCGGCCGCGGGCGGGGCCGCGACCACCCGCACCGGCCGCACTGCGGCGGCGGGGGCCGTCGCGGATCGTCCGACCCACTGGGCGAGCCGGTCTCCGAAGCGTTCCCAGCCGAGGTAGCCCGCCAGCCCGATGACGGCCAGGGCCAGGACCCCGGCGAGCGGCCCCCGGCGTGCGCGGACCGCGGGTCCGGGGCGGCGATCACGCGGAATGCTCAGAGTTCGCAACTGATCCCGCAACTGGTCTGAGTCGGCCATGCGACCGAATTGTAGCGTGCCGCGTGGCAGGCGGCACGAGCTACGCCGGCAACGACAACGCCGGCGCAGCGCTCCGGACGGAACGATGCGCCGGCGTTTCGCAAAGCTCAGCCGCCGTCACCCGCGGCTCAGACGTTCCCTACGGGCACGTCGCGCCAATGCGTTCCACGAACGCGTCGATGTCGTCGAAGTTGACCTGGCCGTCGTTGTTGCAGTCGCCGTTGAGCCACGGGCAGGTATAGGGCCAGCCGGCGCCGCCCGGGAAGCTCAGGGCCTCGACGAAGCGGTCAATATCATCGAAGTCCACCTGGCCGCTGCAATTCATGTCGCCCTTGCACGGCGCCGGGCCGGTCGCGACCGTGAAGCTGATCTGCGCGCCCGCCGTGTTGACCGTCGCCTGCGCCACCGGCGAGAACTGCGGCGGCGCGTTGATAGCCGTCAAAACATTCGCCAGACCGTTGGTCAGCCGGAACGTGTACGTGCCCGGCGTCGCGGGCGCCGGGAATGAGCCGCTCAGCACGGTCTGAGGCTGCGCACCCTGACCCACGCCGCCGTTCACCGTGAAGTCCTGACCGATGCCGGTGGGGCCGGCCGCGCCGAACGTGTTCTGCGCGCCGCCGATCTGGACCAGGTTCCGCTGGCCGGCGGTGCCGCGCTGCACGCCGATGTAGCCGGTCGGCGCGCCACCCTCACCGGGGTTGCTGATACCGAGCGGGCGGCTGAAATCGTCCATGGTGGTGTCGATGCTCGCCAGATCCCCCGGCGGGATGTCGAACTTGGCCGGGTTGGCCGCGTCCTGCACAAGGTCGCAGGCGATCAGCGCCAGGCCGAGGTTGTCGCCGGTGGAGACGGAGACGCGGATCGTCCAGTCAATCGGGGTGCCCGGTGTGACGGTCTGCCCGTTCTTCGAAGACTGCAAGGACAGCGTGACCGTGGCGGCCTGCGCGACCATGCACAGAGCAATGATGATCGCCGAAGTGCTAACAACTCGTCGCATGCTCCATTCTCCCACTTTTTGGTTCCGTCGGAACGAACAGCCGTCCGCTTTGCTCCTAAGCGACCCACACAGGGGCCGCCCCTGACCTGAGATGCCGCAACTCGAGCCGGCTTGGGCGGCCCGCACCTGCTCGAGACGAAGGCCGAGTATATCGCCGCTTCACGCCCCACGCAAGCACAAAAGATAAGTTCGCGGGCTTGGCATTCTTCCTGGCAAACTGGGCGAATCGCGGATGCCTCGACCGACCGAAGTGACACCTCAGAACCACCAGGCCGGAGACACGCCCAGTTCTGTAAGCGGCTACCAGCCAGACTTTTACGTTCGAAAAACCAGCTAGAGAGCGCTTATGCCTGGGATGCGGCCCGTCCTCCGCCAGCCTAATCAAAAAATCAAAATGCGCTAACAATATTGCCCGGACCACGGGAACTTTGTAATGGCCGGTGAGAGGTACAATTGGGAGGGGCATGGCCCGTGGAGGCTGCCGAATGATGCCGTGGCGCGCGTCGGCCGCGCAGTCCGCCGCATGAGAATGGAATGTCGCATGCTCCCTCGTCGACAGTGCCTCACCGCAAGCGCTCTCATCGCGATGGTGGCTCTTCTGCTGGCGCGCGGCGCGGACGGGCGCGCCGCGGATCTGTCGGCGCCGCAGACGTTCGCGAGCGACGCGGCGCTGACCGACTGGGAGTTCAGCAACGGCCCGGAGTGGCCCGGGGCTCGCGGCGCGCTCGAGTGGCGTTCCACCGGCGGGCGCGACAACGACGGCGTCCTGGTCCTCTCCTACGACTTCGAGAACGGCGGGCACTACACGGCGGCGCTGGTCAAGTTGCCGGCCGATCCACCGGTCGTGGCGGTGCGGCTGTGGGTGAAGAAGCCGGCGGCGAACCTGATGATCTTCCGCGCCGTGGACGCGGACGGGGAGACGTTTCAGAAGGAGCTGCGGTTCGACTACGATGGTTGGCAGCAGCTCGAGATCGGCTTGGAGGGTTGGATCCATCGTTGGGGCGGGGACGGGCGGTTCGCACCGCCCGCGCGCCGGTTCGACATCCTGCTCGAGAATCAGGGCGGGAACCGGAAAGGGGAAGTGCTGATCGACGACGTGCAGTGGGTCTACCGCCGTGCGGATGCGGAGCACACGCGGCGCGCGACCTACGTCGAGTCGACCTTCGCGGCGACGGACGGGTGGGCGGCAGAGGGCGGGCGGCTGGACGGCGGCGACTGGCACTACGACTTCTCGGGGGACCGGGCCGCGGTGCGGCTGCGGTGGGGCCGGTCGCTGCTCGGCCGGCCGCAAGCGCTGCGCCTGATCGTCGAGAGCGACGGCGGGGGGCACGAGCTGCGCGCCGTGCTCGGCTCCCATTTCCAGAATTTTGAGCGCAGCCTCGGTGTCCTGGGCGCGGCGGGACCGCAAACCTTCGAGGTGCCGCTGGGCGACCTGAAGACGTGGACGCACTCCGGCGGTCAGGACGACGGCGTAGTCCGCTATCCGCTGCGGCTCGAAGCGCTCGTCCTGAACAAACAGGGCCCCACGAGCGCGGGCAGGGTGACGCTGCGGGCGCTGGAAGTCACGACGGAGTACGAGCCGTGGCGGGCCGTCGTTCTGATTCCGCGGGTGCACGCCGCAGGACCGAAGCTGCGCTTCACGGCCGAGGTTCGCAGCCTGCACCCGACTCCGCTGGCCGGCCTCCTGCACGTTGCGCTGCGCGGTCTGGACGGCACGTTCGAGGAGCGGGCGGAGCCGTTCGAAGTGCCGGCGCTGGGGCGCGCGACCGCCGAGGTCGTCAGCGAGTTCGGCGGGCGCGCGATGGTCGAAGGCGAGTTCGAGTTCACGGCCCGGGCCGACGGCGTGACGTCCGGCCGGCGCTCGGTGACGATCGCCCGTGTGCCGCCGGCGTCGGAACGGCCGGCGCCGGACCCGGACAGCGCGATCGGTGCGGGGCTGTACCTGTATCGCTTCCGCGGGCATCCGGAAGCCCGCGCGGAAATGGACCGCTTGTGCCGTCTGGCGGCGGCCGCCGGCGTCAAGTGGACGCGCGAGGAGTTCCATTGGAACTGGCTCGAGCCGCGGCCGGGCGAGTTCGACTTCGCCTTTTTCGATCAGCTCGTCGCAGCGGCCGAAGCGCACGGGATCCGCGTGTACGGGCTGATGTGCTACTACACCGAGTGGAACCGGCCGCCGGTGACGGACGAGTTCATCACCCACTACTGCAACTATCTGAAGGCGGTCGTCAGCCGCTACAAGGACCGAATCCGGCACTGGGAGATCTGGAACGAGCCGAACATCTTCTTCTGGCCCGGGCCGAAGGAGCGCTACCCGGTGCTGCTGAAGCGGGCCTACGAGACGATCAAGGCGGTCGATCCGCAGGCGGAGGTGCTGGGCTGCTCGACCGCCGGCATCGACACCGGGTTCATTCAAATGGTGCTCGACGCCGGCGCGCCGTTCGACGCGCTGACCGTGCATCCGTACCGCGCGGAGCTGGACCCCCCGGGCTTCATCCGCGAGCTGCGGGCGGTGCGGGAGCTGGTCGGCGGGCGCGACGTGTGGGTTACGGAGATGGGCTGGCCGAGCCCGCTCGGCGGTCACAGCGAGCGCGTGCAGGCGGGCTACGTGGCCCGCACCTACATCGCGGCCCTGGCGTCCGGCGCGGCACGCACCGTCGCGTGGTACAACTTCCGCGAGGACGGCGTTGATCCTTTCTACGAGGAACACCACTTCGGCCTCGTGCGGCACGACCTGACGCCGAAAATGGGGTATCGCGCGCTGGCGGCGGTCGGTCGACTGCTCGGACCCACCCGCGCCGGCCCCCCGGTGCAACTGGGCGAGGGCCTGTTGGCGTACGCCTTCGTGCCGCGGCCGGGCGCGCCCGACGCGCGGCACGTGCTGGCGCTGTGGTCGCCGGACGGGACCCGGGCCGTGCGGCTGGGCGTCGCGCCGCAGACGGCGGAACTGTACAACGCGCTCGGCGAGCCGCTGGGCCCGGCCGGTCCCGGGCTGCGGCTGCTGCGGCTCGAGCAGAACCTGCCCGTGTACGTGGCGGCCGACGGGCCGATCGAGGTCGCCACGATGCCGCCGCCGGTCGCGTTGCGGGCCGTGCCGACGAGCGTGCACCCCGGGACGCCCGTGCAGATCTCATGGCGGGCGGAGGCCGACGTGACGATCGAGTCCGCGGTGGCCCCGGGCGGGTGGGACGTCGCGTCGGAGCGGAACGCGATCCGCGTGACACCACCGGTCTGGGCCGAGCCGGGTCGCCACGAGATCCGCGTTCTGATCGAGTTCGACGGCGAACCGTTGGAGCTGCCTGTCCACATCAACGTCGTACCCGAGCTCCTGCGCGGCTGACGGCCCGGGGAGTCAGGGCGGTCCGGCGGGAGCGGCTCGCCGGCCGGGCGCGGGCGGCGTGCGCCGCGCCGGCTGAGCGTCGCGCGCGAGTCGGCCGGGCGCGGACGGCCCCGTCTACATGAGCAGTCGCAAGAGATTCAGCGCCGCGTGCGTCGCCCGCTGTCGGATCACGTCGCGTGGCGCGTCGTGTCCGAATCGGAACTCGCGCACCGTGTTTTGCGCCGGCGTCCGCAGTGCGATGAACACCAGCCCGACCGGCTTGTCGGGCGTGCCGCCCGCGGGGCCGGCGATGCCCGTGACGGCCAGCGCGTAATCGGTGCCGAACCGCGCCGCCGCCCCGACGGCCATGGCCTCCGCCACCGGCGCGCTGACCGCCCCGTGCTGTGCCAGGAGGTCCGTGGGCACGCCCAGGATGGCCGTCTTCGCCTCGTTCGCGTAGGTGACGGCGCCGCCGCGGAAGTAGGCGCTGCTCCCGGGCACGTCGGTCAGCGCCGCCGCGATCATCCCGCCCGTGCAGGACTCGGCCACGCCGATGGTCCGCCCCAGCGCCCGGAGCTGCCTTCCGACCACCTGGGCCAGCGTCTCGTCGTCCACGCCGAACACGAGGTCGCCCAGCCGCGCCCGCAGCTCCGCCTCGGTGTCCGCCAGCAGCCGTTGCGCCTCCGCCTCATCCGCTCCGGCGGCGTAGATGCGGACGCCGACCACACCGTAGCCGGCCGTGGTGCCGACCTCCGGGTTTCGCCCGCGCGTCATCAGGTCGGCGATGCGCGCCCCGAGCTCCGATTCCCCCAGACCGAAGGTGTTGAGCTTGCGGCAGAGCAGGACGCCGCCGGCGGCGCGGGCCCGCAGCTCCGGCTCGACCGCGGCGGTGAACATCGCCCGCATCTCCAGGGGCACGCCCGGCAGGGCGTAGCACGCGGTGCGGCCGAGCGTGATCGCGATGCCGGGGGCGGTGCCGACCGGGTTGGGCAGGGCCCGCGCGCCGCGCGGGATGAGGGCCTGCACGACGTTGGCCGGTGGCATCTCCCGCCCCCGCGCCGCGAAGAAGGCGCGGATCTGGTCCAGGCTCGGCGCGTGCTCTTCCAGCGGCACCTCCGCCACCGCCGCCAGCGCCGGCCGCGTCAGATCGTCGGCCGTCGGACCGAGCCCGCCGGTCACGAGCACGAGGTCGGCCGCCCCGGCCGCCTGACGAAGCGCCGCGGCGATGTCGGCCTCGTCGTCCGTCACCGTCGCATGGTGCGTCGGTCGGAAGCCCAGCCGCAGCAGCCGTTGTGCCAGCCACGCGCTGTTGGTATCCACGGTCTGGCCGAGGGCGAGTTCGGTTCCGATCGATACAATCCACGCGGTGCGCATGCACGCTCCTGCGGCGTGTGTCTGGAATCGTGAGGATTGTACCGGGTTGGCCGGCCGGCAGGGCGGCCGGGGAATGGGCATGAGCTCGCTGTCGCCGTTCTCCGAGGCCCGTGCGTATGTCGGCGCGGTGCTCCGCGCGGAACGCGGCGTCCGGCTGGCCGCGCGGTTCGCCGATCCCGCGGCGGAGTACGACGCCGCGCGCTCGGGCGTGGCGCTGCTTGACCGCAGCGACCGGGGCCTGTTGGCCGTGCAGGGTCGCGAGGCCCGCGCCTGGCTGCACAACCTGGTGACCAACGCGGTGCGGACGCTCGACGACGGCGCGGGCACCTACGCCTTCGCGTGCAACGTCAAGGGCCGCATCGTGTTCGACCTCAATATCCTCGCGGTCGGCGACGGGCTGTGGCTGGACCTGGACCTGGCGACCGTCCCGACTGCGCTGGCCCACTTCGACCGGCATCTGTTCACCGAGGACGTGCGGTTTACGGACCTCAGCGGGCAGACCGCCCGCCTGGGCTGCGTCGGCCCGCGCTGCGGCGACCTCGCACGTGGACTGGGCGTCGCACACTTCGCGGCGCTGCCCGCGCTCGCGCACGTCGGCCTGCCCGATGAGGTGCGGTTCGTGCGGCACGACTTCGCGGGCGGCCCGGGATTCGAACTCATCGTGCCGCGCGGGGCCGCGGCCGCGTGGTGGGACCGTCTCGCCGCCGCCGGCGCGACGCCCGTGGGCCGGGACACGCTCGACGTGCTGCGCATCGAGGCCGGGTTGCCGTGGCTCGGCCGCGACTTCGACGACAGCGTGCTGCCGCCCGAGACCGGCCAGGTCGAGCGCGGCGTCTCGTACCACAAGGGCTGCTACCTCGGTCAGGAGGTGCTCGAGCGCATGCGGGCCCACGGAGCGCTGGCGCGGCGGCTCGTGCGGTTGGCGGTGGCCGACGGCCGCGACCTGCCGCTGCCCGCGACGCTGGTTCAGGGCGGCAAGGACGCGGGCCGCGTCACCTCGCTCGTGCCGCATCCGCGGGACGGGCGGTGGATCGGGCTGGGCTACGTGCGCACGTCGCTGACCGGCCACGCGGACCTAACCGTCGGCACGCCCCCCCGGCCCGTGACGGTCCTTTCCGATTAGAATCCCGCGGCTGGAAAACCAGGCGCGGCGCCGGGTCAGTAGCCCAATCGGCAGAGGCAGGGGACTTAAAATCCCCCCAGTGCGGGTTCGAATCCCGTCTGACCCAACCGCCCCGCGGCCCGTTTCGCTGGAGAGCAGGAAAAGCGGCCTTCACGGCCGACATTCGGAGATCCCCATGGCCGAGGCACAACCCGCAGCCGCCCCGCTCGAGACGCGCGTCCGGGACGTCATCGACGGCCTGCGGCCGTACATTCAGGGCGACGGCGGCGACATCGAGCTCGTCAAGGTCGAGGACGGGTGGATTCACGTGCGGCTGAAGGGCGCATGCCGCGGCTGCCCGCACGCCGCCATGACGCTTCAGCACGGCGTCGAGCGGCACCTGCGCGAACGGGTACCCGAGATCCACGGCATCGTCAACGTGCCGTAGCGGCCGGCGGCGGCCGCGCACCCGAACGCCGGTCCGCGGGTCGCCGGGCGCGCCAGCCGGCGACCTGGCGGCGGCCGCGGACGGAGAAAGCAGCGCAGGCGGCGGCGCCGCGGCGCTTCTGGCGGTGCGCCGTCGCGGGAGCAGCGCATGCCCACCGGGCCGGACCGTGTGCACCTCATCGCCCACGCCAATCCGCTGGAGCCGTACCTGCCGCGTTTCGGCCTGGGCACGGCCGAGGAGTTCGTCGCGCTGGCCCGCGCGCACCTGCCGCGGCCGCTGCGTGTCACCTGCAACCTGCGCCTGCTGAAGGTCGTCGAGGATGAATGGCACGCCGGTCGCGGCGATGACGCGCTCCGCGTCCGCGACCTGAACGCGGCGCTGGCGGACCCGCGGACGCTGGCGATCGTGGCGGCCGCGGGCGGGGCGTACTTCACGCGGATCCTGCCGCACCTGGATTTCAGCCCGCTGCGGCAGCGCCGGCACCCGCTGTGGGCGCTGGGCTTCAGCGAGATGACGACGCTGGTCAACCACGTCGCCGCCTATCCGCAGGGGCGCGGGCTGTACTGGCTCGGCCCGGCCTGGATCGGTTCGCATTTGCCGCCCGACACGGCCCGCGCGGCCCTCAGCCAGTTCTGGCGGATCCTGCCGGAGCTGTGGGCCGGGCGGCGACCGGCGCGTCTCGACCATCTCGACCTCGGTCCGATCCGCGGCACGGTCGCGGCAGGGCGCGTGCGGCCGGGACGGGTCCGGCTCATCGGCGGGTGCCTGGCGGTGCTCGCGGCGGCGGCGGGCGGACCGCTGCGGCGGGCGCTGCGGCCGGGCGGCAAGTGGCTGGTCATCGAGGACGTGAAGGAGTCGCCGTACCGGATCGACCGGCACCTGGCGGCGCTGAAGGTCGCGGGGTGGCTGGACGGGCTGGCGGGCGTGCTGGTCGGCGACTTTCGCATGACGCACCGCGATACGCAGGACGCGGTGCTCGCATGTCTGCGATATCATCTGCCCGCGGGAGCGGGCGTGCCGATCGTAACGACCCGCGCGGTGGGACACGTCTGGCCGCTGGCGCCGGTGTTGCTCAACCGGCCGGCGACGATGCAGGTCCGCGGCACGGAGGTGACGATCGACACGCTGCGGCTGCGGTAGCGGGCGGCAGCCGTCCGAGCCCGAGCAACCGAGCCGAAGCGGCACCGAGGGGCACGTCGTCCGAGCTCGAGCGGCAGCGAGGGGCCGGTAAAACCAATCGACAAGGCGCGAGCGGCCCGCGCCTCTGACGGTGAGCCGCCGGCGAGCGCCGGCAGCGGTTCGCCGGATGCGTGGGGCCCGTCCGGGCATGACGCCGTCCGGCCGCGGGTCGATGCCACACCGCGGCGGCCGTCGCCGGTACACTAGGCGGCATGTCCCGACACACCATCACCGTCTTCGGAAGCGGCCATTGCCGCCCTGGAACGCCGCCCTACGAGACCGCCCGGGAACTGGGGCGGGCCATCGCGGCCGCGGGTTGGACGCTGTGCAACGGCGGCTACGGCGGCACGATGGAGGCCGCGGCCCTCGGCGCGACCGAGGTCGGGGGGCACACGATCGGCGTCACGTGCGTCCTGTTCCGCGATCGCGGCGGCGCCAACGCGTACGTCCGCGAGGAAATCCGGGCACCGGACCTGCTGGCGCGGCTGCGCGTGCTCATCGAGCGTGGCGACGGCTACGTGGTGCTGCCGGGCGGCACGGGTACGCTGACGGAACTCGCACTGGTCTGGGAAATGGTCAATAAGGGCCTCGTGCAGCCGCGACCGATCGTCCTGCTGGGGCCACATTGGGCGCCGGTCGTCACGGCGGTGCGGGCTGAGCAACCGGACGCGCTGGATCTGCCGGTCGCGCACACCCCCGCCGAGGCCGTCGCGCGGCTCCAGACGGCGCTGCGTGCCTGAGGGAGCCCGTCAAGACGGTGGCGGAGCAGGTCACGGACGGCTTTCGGACCGTGAGCCGTCCTGAGCCGAGAATCGCTGCCAACCCGCCAGGGCGAGCAGCAGCCAGCCCAGCAGGAAAAAGGTTCCGCCGATCGGCGTCAGCGCGCCCCAGCGGTCCGCCTGCGTCAGTGCCAGAGCGTACAGGCTGCCGCTGAAAAGCAACGTGCCCAGCACGAAGCACCCGCCGGCCAGCGGCGTCCATCGGCCGCGGCCCAGCCCCGCGACCGCCAGCAGCGCCAGCGCGTGATACATCTGGTACTCCGCGCCCGTCTTGAACGCGCCGACGTAGCGCGGCGGCAGGTCCCGCAGCGCATGCGCCCCAAACGCGCCGGCTGCCACGGCAATCAGCCCGCTGATTGCGCCCGCCGCGAGCCAGAGTCGCTGCGTTGACATCCCGTCCTCACACTGCCTCTCCGGCGCGGGAGCCGGGCCGGGTGCCGACGGTGCAGTGTAGTCGGGCGACGGCGGGCGCGCTGGCGCGCTCCCGCGGCGTCGCTGGTCGGGCCCCCCGGCCGCCTGCCGCGCCGCCGGGGCCGGGATTAGCACGCGTGGACTCGGACGCCCGCGGCGTTCGCTACGCCCGCGGCCGCCGCCCACGGGGCGGCGGGGCGGCCCTTTGCCCGTGCTGGGCCGCCCCGCTAGCATACTCGGCTTGGGCGCGAGATCGGCTCCCACCGCGCGCCTCGGTTCAGGATCGGCCATGACCGCGACAACGCTCGCCCGCCACATCGAAGCCCGCACGCAGGCACTCGGCCACGAGATGTTCGCACGGATGCGCGGCAACAAGCCCAGCCCGCTCGAGTTCGGCTGGTGGCAGGAGAAGATGCTGCGACTGTGCATGCAGGACGAGTGGTTCAAGGTCCAGGCGTTTCGCTTCATCGACGTGCTGCCGACGATGCGGGACCAGCGGGACGTGGCCCGGCATCTGAAGGAATACTTCGTACTGCCGCAGCATGCAGTCCGCGCGCGTCCGGGCGGGAACGGTCACGAGCACGGTGCGCCGCTCCACGCCCAGCCCCACGCCGCCGCCGATCACGCGGCCGCTCTGCGGGAGCTGGACCACCGGCCGGCCGTCCGGAGCGCGGTCGAGTGGCTGTCGTGGCTGATGAACTTCCGGCGGGAGGACTCGCCGCTGGCGCGGATGCTGTCGGTCGTCGCCCGGAAGGGGGCGGGCATCATGGCGGGCAGCTTCATCGCCGGGTCGAACATCGCGGAAGCCGAGCAGGCCATCCTTGCGCTGCGCGCCCGGCAGCAGGCGTTCACGATCGACCTGCTGGGCGAAGCGGCGGTGTCCGCGGCGGAGGGGGAGGCGTACCTTCAGACGTATCTCGACCTGGTCAATTCGCTGCCGGCGCGCGCCGCGACGTGGGCGGCGGTGCCGCGGGTGGACGAGGGCGACGGCCAGCCGCTGCCCCGCGTGAACGTATCGGTGAAAATCACCTCTTTGTACCCGGGATTCGACCCGATCGCGTGGGACGCGGCCAAGGCCCGCGCCAAGGACGTCCTGCGGCCGATTCTCCAGGCCGGCATGCGGCACGGCGAGCACATCCACATCGACATGGAGCACTACGCGATCAAGGACCTGACGCTGGCGGTGTGCGAGGAACTGCTGCTGGAGCCGGAGTTTCGCGATTACCCGCACTTCGGCCTCGTGCTCCAGGCGTACCTCAAGGACGGCGATGCCGACGCCGAGCGGCTGATCGCGTTCGCCCGGCGGCGCGGCGCACCGGTGTGGGTGCGGCTCGTGAAGGGGGCCTACTGGGACTCGGAGACGGTCTGGGCCGCGCAGCGCGGCTGGCCGGTGCCCGTGTGGGAGCAGAAGTGGCAGTCGGACGCCTGCTTCGAGCGCATGACGCGGCGCCTGCTGGAGAACTACCGGCACGTCCGCTGCGCGTTCGCCAGCCACAACGTGCGCAGCCTGGCGCACGCCATGGCCGTGCGGGAGGCGCTCGAGGTGCCGCACTGGGCGTTCGAGCTCCAGATGCTCTACGGCATGGCGGACCCGATCAAGGCGGCGGCGACGCAGCTCGGGCAGCGTTGCCGCATCTACACGCCCTACGGGAACCTGCTGGCCGGCATGGCCTATCTCATCCGCCGCCTGCTGGAGAACACCGCCAACGAGTCGTTCCTGCGGCACACCACCGACGACGACGTGGACGAGGGCGAGCTGCTGGCCGCGCCGGAGGTCGTCGGGCGCCGCACCCCGCCCCCGCCTCGGCCGGTCGTGGTCCGATATGAGTTCGAGGAACCGATCATGGAGCCGTTCGAGAACGTCGCCAACACCGACTTCGCGCGGGCCGAGAACCGCCAGCGGATGGAGGCTGCGCTGGCCGCGGTTCGGGCCGCGTTCGGCCGCGAAATCCCGCTGCTGATCGACGGGCAGGCCGTCACGACCGGCCGCTGGTTCGAGACGCGCAACCCGTCGCGCCCGACCGAGATCGTCGCGCGGGTCGCCGAGGCGGACCCAAAGACGGTCGAGCGGGCCGTCGCGGCGGCGGAGGCCGCCTGGCCGTCGTGGCGGCGCGTGCCGCCCGCGGAACGAGCCGCGATCATCACGCGGCTGGCCGCGCAGTTGCAGGCCGAGCGCTTCGAGCTGGCAGCGCGGATGGTGTACGAAGTGGGCAAGACCTGGCGCGAGGCGGACGCCGATGTCTCCGAGGCGATCGACTACTGCGCCTATTACGCCAAAGAGCTGCTGCGCTTGACCGAGCGAGCCCGCCGCCGCGACATCGCGGGCGAGACGAATGAGTACTTCTACGTGCCGCGCGGCGTCACGGCCGTGCTCAGCCCGTGGAACTTCCCGCTGTGCCTGCTGGCGAACATGGCCGCTGCGGCGCTGGTCACCGGCAACACGGTCGTGCTCAAGCCGGCCAGTGCCGCGGCGGCGATCGCGGCGCGGTTCGCGGAGCTGTGCCTGGCGGCCGGCGTGCCGGCGGGCGCCGTGAACGTGATCCACGGCCCCGGCAAGCTGGTCGGCGAGGCACTCGTCAGGCACCCGCACGTCGCGACCGTCGCGTTCACCGGTTCGCGCGAGGTCGGCTGCCGCGTGCATCGCCTCGCGGCCGAAACGCCCATGGCCCGCCCGGGGCTCAAGCGGGTCATCGTGGAGATGGGCGCGAAGAACGCGATCATCGTGGACGGCAACGCGGATCTGGACGAGGCGATCAAGGGCACCCTCGCGAGCTGGCTCGGGTACGCCGGTCAGAAGTGCTCGGCCGTGTCGCGCGTCATCGTGCTGGAGGGTCTGCACGAGCGCTTCGTCGAGCGGCTGGTGGCGGCGGCCGGCTCGCGGAGCGTCGGACCGGCGGACAACCCCGCGACGGCGGTGCCGCCCGTGATCGACCAGGCGGCGTTCGACCGCATCCGCAACTACATCGAGATCGGCAAGAAGGAAGCCCGGTGCGTGTTGGCGGTGGACACCACCGCGCTGGTGCGCGAGACCGGCGGCTACTACGTCGGCCCGCACATCTTCGACTACGTGCCGCCCACCGCGCGCATCGCGCAGGAGGAGATCTTCGGACCGGTGCTGGCGGTCCTCAAAGCTCCCGACATCGCGACCGCCATCGAGATTTTCAACCGCTCCGACTACGCGCTGACCGGCGGCATCTTCTCCCGCAGTCCGGCCAACATCGAGCGGGCCCGGGCCGAGTGCGAGTGCGGCAACTTCTACATCAACCGGCCGATCACGGGCTCCCGCGTGGATCTCCAGCCCTACGGCGGGCTCAAGATGTCGGGGCTGGGCAAGAAGGCCGGCGGTCCGGATTACCTGATCGAGTATATGGACGCCCGCACGGTGACGGAGAACACGCTGCGGCGCGGATTCGCCCCGAGTGCCGAAGTGCTCGAGGCGCTCGGCTGAGGACCGGCGGTTCGCGCACCGAGCGAGGGACGGCGGCCGGCTGCCCGTCATCCGGCCCGCCGCGGGTGCGCGCTCACGTTGACTGCGCCGCCCCAGTCCGGTGGCGTCCTGCGGCGGCGCGGCGCGACCGGGAGGGGCCTGCGGCTTCCCGCGCGGGCGCGACCGGTCAGGAGTTTTCGCCGAACCCCGAAGCAGGTTTCGGACGTTACACCCGCTGCGACCGACTGATATTCATGAGTCAGGCAACTGATAAAGGGGCTCGGCGGGGGGCGTCGCCGCCGCCGCCCCAGGTCGGGGCTCGTGGCCCACCTATGATTTCGTGTCCGCGGCCGATCTACGCCCCCGACGCGGCGTACCGATGAGTCGAGGAGAGTGCCCGTTCAGGAGCTTTGCGCCCGTGGCCCGGCGACTGAAGACCGTCATCCACGCGCACACCAACTACTCGTACGACGCCAACACGTCGCCCGAGGAGCTGGTCGCCGCCGCCCGCGAACAAGGCGTTGATTGTATTGCCGTAACCGATCACGACGAGATCGCCGGAGCGCTGGCCGCGCGGGAGATCGGCGGAGTCCGCATCATCGTCGGCGAGGAAATCAGCTCCGCGGACGGGCACATCATCGGCCTGTTCCTGCACGAGTGGGTCCCGCCGGGGCTCAGCGCCGAGGAGACGGCCCGCCGCGTCCACGCCCAAGGCGGGCTGGTCCTTGCGCCGCATCCGTTCGCCACACTGTGTGACAACAGCCTGCACGCGGCCGGCCTGGCCAAACTGCGGCCGTATCTTGACGCGGTCGAAGTCCACAACGCCCAGAATCCGCTCCCGTGGCAGGACGCCCGTGCGGCGGCGTACGCCCGGCGGGAAGGACTGGTGGCGTACGTGGGGGCCGACACGCACATCCGCGGGTATCTCGCGGCCGCCTTTCAGTGGATCCCCGATTTCGACGGGCCGGGAGCGTTTCTCGACGGTCTTCGGCAGGCGGAGTTCCGACGCGGCCGCTTCGGGCCGTGGTATTTCGCGCAAATGGGATTCCGGCACGTCTGGGACGAGTTGACGGGCCGGCGGCTGGACGGCTTCGGCGCGAACGTCCGTGCGCGACCGGGGGCGGGGCGGGGCGCGCAGGCCGCGGCGGTTTCCGACCGTTAGGGAGTCGGCCCGCGGTCGGCCGGACCGGGGGCCGACTCCCTAACGG
>Ga0209101_1000051_pt1 | contig 91531 bp, 65 predicted proteins | sample ConPoolayeCmetaG_FD_185481 | JGI IMG/M metagenome (GOLD analysis project Ga0209101, IMG submission 185481) | Hot spring microbial mat communities from California, USA to study Microbial Dark Matter (Phase II) - Cone Pool mat layer C metaG... ... | reverse complement strand
TTGCCCATCTTTTGCACCGAAATGCGAAAGCCACATCTGAAGAGAAAAGCAGCCGATTCTCAAACCCTACGGGATTGTCGAAAACAGGCAATCTGCTGCGTTGCGGGGGTTCGGAGTATGCGCATAACCTGCACCTCCCGCGCCTTGCATCTTGCCTGTTTTGGCCAATCGCAAAATCTGGGATTATTGTGGATTTGGCGAGAGGGACTGCCGCGTAACTGCGGGAACAGAGACGGATTTCTTTTGGTTCGGCAGGATCCCGTCGTCAATGAGGCGGACAAGCAGATTCCGGGCCAGAGCAGACATGTCCTCCGGACTGATGTACGCCCCCGCCGGTTCGAGCGTTATCGTGGCGCGCCAGATAAGCTCCCTGCGGTTGCGCTCGGCATAGTGCCGGAACAGACCCGCCTCAAAGCGCCTCACCAGGCTTCTGCCGCGTTGGTCAACCGTTCCATCGCCTGGTTCGACGACCAGAACCACATCAGGATTGAACTCTGCGATCTGAGCCGCATAGCGCACCTTGTCAGCCTGCACAGCCAGAGGTGTGCGCGTCTGTATCGCGCCATTGATTCCGGCCTTCCGGAGTTCGGAAAGCAAAGCGCTCTCAAAAGCCTCCGCCCAGCCTTGATCCGTCCAGGCAAGCTGCGACACGACCAGGAGCCGCTGGCCTGGTCCGGCCGTGACGTGGTCCGATTTAGATACTACCTTGGCGCCAGTTTGTGCACACCCCGCGCTCAGAAAAGCCATCCACAAGACGGCGAACAATAGACTCGCAACCGACACAAATGTTGACACGCTTACTCCCGGACTGCGTCGTTTCCTCAGAAGATGTAGTTGAGACTGGCCACGACCGCGTGGTGGTTCTCGATGAACAGCGCATCGCTGTTGTCCGGAAACACCACTATGCCGGTATCCGTCGCATCGAATGAATACAACCATTCCCGCATGTAATCAACCATTAGCCGAATATTTCTGGTAAGCGCGACATCCACTCCGAACAACGCGCGCGCGCCGTAGGCCAGTGAATACTCATTGCCGTAGGTCTCCGACACTTTGCCGTCTGTCCGATTTTCGTCACTTCCACTCCGGGCCGTCCCATCCACTTCACCGAGAAAGAAGTGCAGGAAGCCGTGCATCTGAAAGGTGGGTGTGTCAAACGGTCGCCAGTTGCCGTCATACCCGCCCAGGAGCAGCAACCAGTTCATGTTACCGCTTCCATCCACGGTCATACGCCCTTCCGTTACCTTCACATCCTTCTGCATACCCAAATAGCGTACTCCGAGCGTGGAGCCCCACTCAGCCTGATTGTTGCGCCCGCGAATCTGGGACCACGACAGTTCAAAATCGCGCGCGACTGTCTCGATTTGGTGGCGGAACCCAGAAGTTGTGAGTTCGAACGAAAAGTCCGATTTAACGATGACCACGTTCAAGTGTCCATCACCCTTCCCGATTTTGAAATGCAATCCCCACCCGCTTCCATCGGTATCGCCGTTCTCCCATTCGTCGGCGTTGTCGGACGAGGCTGGCACCCTCTGCTGCAGCGCGTCGTGCTCGTAGAGCCAATTCTTGTAGATCAGCCCCGCCGAGATGTTCCACGGAGTCGACTCCTGTGTCAAACTTGCGCCCGGTTCTTCCGCCATTATGTCCGTCCTTGTCAAGTGCTGTGCTGAACACACACCCAATCCGCCCGCCATGGCCGCCGCCAACCAAATGTACCGCTTCATCCTGCTCCTTCCTGCGCTCACAGCGCAACCTGTCTTTCCTTTGTTTTTGCTCCTCACCGCGTATCCGGACGCGACGCCTTAATTCTTCAACCGCGCCGCCCGTTCAACCTGCTCGAGATAACGTGCCACGTCTTCACGCGGACGAAGCTCCTGGGTTCGTTTCAGCAGGGGAACGGCCTGCTGATACCTGCCCGCCCTGACCAGACACTGAGCATGCCGCAGGCTCGCTTCGGCCTCGTGCTGACTGATCCCCGCTGCCCGCTCAAACATGAAGATCGCCTTCTCAAGGTTGCCCGCGGCAGCGTACTGCTGCCCCAACAGAATCAGAGCTTCGCCATCGAGAGGATCCAACTTCACGATCTCCTCAAGAATTCGAACAGCTTCGGAGTTGGCAAGGCCACGCCCGGCGGCAATTCGCGCCTCAAGCTTGAGTTGCCGCTTGCGTTCCTCGGAGCTGAACCTATCCTCGGGCAATGCCTTGAGGCGCTGAATCAACCGCTCCGCAGCCGTGTAGGCGGCCCGCGCTACTAAAATCTCAACCTTCTGCAGGATGCGATGCGGTGCCGGGTCGGCATCTTTTTCAATGGCTCGCAAGTACGCATCAGCCGCAAGGTCCATCAGCCCCTCGGTGACGTAGATATCGCCGAGAGCATTGAGGCTCTGGGGGGTGGCTAGCCCTCGCAGGTCAAGATATTCATAGTTTTCAGCCGCTCTGATCGTATCCTTCATCCCGAGAAAAGCATTGGCCTGCAGAAGCCAGAGTTCAGCGCGATCCGGCTGCCGCGCGATCAGCTCGCCACATAACGCGGCGGCTTCCTCGTATTTGCGCAACTTGAAGAGGCAACGCGCCAATCCCATCTTCCAGTCCAACACCGTCGGCTGCAGCATAATCGCCTCGCGATAGGCGGTTTCGGCCGAAGAGCTCTGTTCGGTCATGAGCAGGGCGTATCCCAGCAGGCCAAACGTGGTTCCGTCTCTTGCGCCGAGTTCCACGGCTCGCGTCAAAGACTCGATCGCCCTCTCATAGTCTCCCAACCGCACGCGAACCACGCCCAAGTTCTTGTGGGCGCGAAGAAAAGACGGAAATTTGGCTACCGCTTTAGCATACCATTGTGCCGCGGCGGCAAGTTGCTCCTGCTGGAAGCAGATGCTGCCGAGCGTAAAGTCAAACATAGCGCTGCTCGCAGGTTTGACGAGCGGCGTCAGGTAAACGCGCGCTCTTTCCAGTCCTCCCTGCTGCGCCAGCATGGCGGCCACTTTCTCTAACTCGGCCTGCTCCAGAGTCGTCACCCGCGGTTCAACTTCGGCTTGCACGCCATATGTTCCGAGAAACTGTCTGCGAAATGTCTCATCCCGCCAAAGAGACCGAAGCACATCTTCGTGACTGTCGCTCGCATAGACCGGACACGGCGTGTATACGGCTGCTAAAATGACCATAGGCACCATCCATTCCTGAAATGTGCGAAATGCGCGCATCATAGTCTATCCGCAGGCAAACGTGATAGGGACACGCATGCGGAACTGAACCGTCTGCCCGCCCCGTTTGCCGGGTTCAAATCGCCACTGTCGCACGGCTTCCAAGGCCGGCCGCTCAAAGGCGGAATGCGTGGACTGTTGAACTTGGGCTTTGACCACTCGGCCGTTGCGATCCACCACAAACAGCACGTGCACGGTACCCCGCAGTTTCTGGGCGCGCAGGGCCGCCGGATACTGCGGGGGCGGCTGACTGACGGGGCGGGGCGCCTGATCCAGGTCGGCCAGAGAGAAGACGGCATCCGCTTCCTTGTCGTGGTCCGCCGGGCTTCCACCGATTCGTCCGCCAGCCAGAAGGCCCGCTCCCCCGGTTCCGTCGCCAAAACCGGGATCCAAGGCCATTTCCAGTTGCGCGAGATCCAACGGCGGCGCCTGTTCGGTTATTTGCGTGGGCAGCGGTTCTTCCGGCTTCTCCTCCGGCTTCTCCTCCTCGGGCGGAGGGGGAGGAGGAGGTGGGAGGATCGCGGCATCTACAGTACGTACTTCCATCTGGGCGTTGGGCGGCTCTCCCATTCGCTGCAACAATGGCAGAATCAAGAAGAAAAGAAGGCTGAAGACCACAGCCGTTCCCAAAGCCAGCACGGCCTGGAAAAGCGCAACCAAGCGACGAACGAGGCCGCCATTCCGCGTCATGTTTACTTCGTTCCTTTCTGAGTCGCCAAGCTCACTTTCTCGGCCCCACCCAGTTTGGCCTCATCAATAACCCGTACCAGCAAACCGGCCGGCACCGCCTGATCCGCTTGAACAATTACGGGAATCTTCTCCTTTTGGAGCATGCGCGCCACCAGGGGGCGAACGCCAGCCACGCCGATTTCTTTTCCCCCGTAAACCACCTGCCCCTTGTCGGTCAGCGCCAATAAGATGCTGTTTTTCTCCAGTTGCGCGGCCGAAGCCGCCCGAGGTTTGTCCACTTCCACGCCCGTTTCCTCCACAAAAGTAGTCGTGACAATAAAGAACAGAAGCAGAATGAAAATGCAGTCGATCAGCGGGGAAATATCGATCCCAGCTTCGCCGTCTTCGTCGCTGTCCAGGTTTCGGAACCGGCTCATATCAACCATTCCTCCGACGCTATGTCCGTTCCCCGCGCTCCATTGCTCGCCGCCACTCCTGCATGCACAGCGTGGCCACGTGTTCAATATGCGTAGCGAACCGCTCGTGCTGGCGCACCAGCACGTATTGGAACATCAGGCCGCTCAGCGCCAGCACGAGTCCCGCTTCCGTGGTGATCAGCGCCTCGGAAATACCGCTGGCGATCATGCTCATGGTCTTCTCGCCGCCGCCCCCGGTGGCCAAAGCGTTGAACGTCGCCAGCATCCCGGTCACGGTGCCTAACAGCCCCAACAAAGGCGCAGCGGTTACGCTGACCTTCATGACCCGCAAATCCCGCTCAAAAGGCTTCAGTTCGTCGCTGCGAATGGAGTCGAAGAAATGCTCCATCTCTTCAAGGCTGTGACAGGCCATGGCGTCGCGGATAACTTGCCCGAGCGTGCCTCGCGCGCGGCCCCCATAGCGCTTCCACCTTTGCCAAGCCCAGGTCGGCGAAGCAAACAGCCCCTTCGCAATGAGTTTCAAAAATATGATGGTGCCCATGCCGTACATCACCATGGCATTGAAAGCCAAAGCGTTCATGCCCCATCCGCCGGCTTTCCAGACCCTTTTGGCTTCCCCGAAGAGATCATGGAATTCCGTGAGGGTCATGCGCCCCCTCCCCGCGCAGTTCGCGCCTTTTCGACTTCGGTCAGAAATGCGATTGCCTGACGTTCCATGCCGTCAACGAGCGCTTTGGCTTTTCGGGACAGGAAGGAATGAGCCACCAGCGCTGGTATGGCAACGCAAAGCCCCAGCTCCGTGGTGATCAGCGCCTCGGAAATACCGGCAGAAAGCATTTTCACGTCGCCCGATCCGAAAACCGTAATCAGCTTGAAAGTGCCGATGATGCCGGTCACCGTGCCCAGAAGTCCTAACAAAGGCGCACAAGCGGCGCTGACCGAGATCAGCGGTAGGGCCTTGTTGAGCCTGAAACGGGTGTGGAGCACCTGTTCGAACATCACTTCCTCGATAAGCTCTTTTGGTGCCGCCAGATGCTCCACACCAGCGCGCAACATGCCGCCAAAAGGTCCGCGCAGCGTCGCCGTCAGTTTGCGGGCGACATCCTGATCGCCACGTCGAATCGCATCCAGCAGCTCCGCAAAACGTTTTGGCGAGGGCACGCGAACCAGAGACATCAGGATCCACTTTGCGCTTGCGACCACAAACACGATCACCGCCAGTCCGACGATTGGCCACACGACTGGCCCGCCTTTCTGAAGATGCTCTCGGAAACTTTCCCGCGTTTCCTCGATCTTGCGGGCATTACCCAGAGTGGGATCAAAAGGAAAGAACCCTTCGCCTTTGCCTACAAAGTCCCGGGTCATTGTCCCGTAGGTTGGGTCCGCATAGGACTGAACTGACGGTTCGAGGGATCCCAAGCGCTGCTCGGCAATTCCATTGAGTGTGCCGTCCTCGGCCGCAAAATAAGCCACGGGGCCGAGCAATACAAATGTACCCGGCTTCACGATGCCGTTAGGACCCGAGGCGCGCCCCTCGAAACGATCACCGCCGGATAGATCCTGGAGACGCTTGAGGCTCGCCTCCACGAGGGCAACCTGTCGCGCAAACACCTCCTCAGGTCTGAGATTTCCGTTTTCCAGGGCCAGCCGGGCCGTCTCCACGACCGCTTGATAGCGGCTCAGTTCCGCAATGTGGAGTCGCGTCTCAAAATTGCGGACGAATTCTCCCAACAGGCTGCTCAGATAGGATTTCTCCTGCTCGCGGCTGCTGATTTCATTGCGCAGATTGCCTAGATCCAGGTTGCGCCGATCCAACTGTCGTTTGGCATCTTCGAAGGCCTTCCGCGCTTCTGTCATCTCGGCTTCGGCACCCGTCAACATTTTCGCCAGCGGAATCTTCTCATCTGCGATTTCCTGGCGTGTCTTGGCCAATTCGGCTAGGCTCGCCTCCAGCTGTAGCCCCACAGCAGCCAGCCAGTTGGTCTCGGCGGCCGGCAAAGGCGCGGCCGTGCCCAGCGTCAACAGCGCCAGGGCAATCCCACAAACATGTGCGGTTTGCAGCAAGCCGCTCATTGAACACCCCCCGGCAGCAACACGTAGCCCGCCGGTTTCTCGTTGCGATAGATGGCGATGGCGTCTGCCACCGCCTGCGCCAGATCATTGCGCGGCTCCCAAATCCATCCTTCGAGCCCCGGCCGGCCCACGCCGGCAAGACCGCTGGCCACATTGCAGTAGTAAGCGCACGCCAAGCCGAGATACATCACCGTCACCTCCGCTTTGCCACCGTCCGGCTGGTCTCGCACCTCGCTGGTGACGGTGATTTCTCGACAAAACTTGTTCATCTCGTTGAGAATCCCGATGACGTTCTGGAAGCGCTCTGACAACCCTATTCGTGTTTCTGTTCCCGCTTTTGGAATGCGCTGGCTCAATGGTTTCACACGCTCGACGATTGGCACCGGCGCCCGTTTCAGGAGCGTCACAATTCCCTCCTCCAGACGGACAATGTCCTGAGCCAACCCCGCCGTGGCCGCTTTCAGTTCGTTGAGTTTGGCCGTGGATTCCGCCAGTTTCTGGTCGGCATCGCCAATGCCGCTCACAACTTGAACCGTGGTCTCCTTCAAGTTCTCCGTTTCCCGTCGCAGAAGCTGGATGCGGTCCTGCAAAAGCGCTTTTTCGGAGCGCCAGTCCTGGCGCTCCTTGCAAATCAGTTTTTTGGTTTCAACCAGTTTTTCGAGCGCAGTTCGCCCTTCCACCAACGGTTCCTGAGCCGCGGTGGACATCCCGATGAATGTCGCGACAGCAAGCGCCGAAAACTGCCTGCAGCCTCTGCCCACGCTGCGCCCAAGAGCCCTGAGTTCCGCATTCCTCACCATGTCGCCCCCACTTGAAAACTATAGACAACTCCCTCGCGATGTTTTCGGCGCTGCACTTCCGTCCCGCCAGGAGCGCGGTATACCTCCTCCACCCAGGGGTCAGTGACGTTTTTGGCCTGAAACGTGAATTTCCAGCGCTTCGCGAATTCCTGACTGAGCGAGAAGTTCACCGAAGCCGCTGCTTTGCTGTAGATGTTGGGCGTGGCCCCATTCTCGCCGATTGCAGCGCCACTCTTGAGCATGTCGCCGCGCATGGAATAAAAGAGAGCCGCGGAGGTTCCCCACGGTTCGATGTCGTACATGACGCTGATATTCCAGAGATAGGCCGGCTGGCCTTCCATTTCGCGCTCGCTCTGTCCCAGTGTCGTATTGCCGACACCGTATTGCCTGAGGTTCTCTTCCACCTGCTCGGGCACCCGCACTTTAGCGTCAATGAACGTGTAGTTGGCCCCCAGAGTGAAGAACTGCAAGAGGTCGGGAAGAAAATCGAGCTTCTTCCGTCCCTCCAGTTCCCACCCTCTTACCGTACCTTCAGGATAGTTCACCGTCAGCAAGTAGTCTTCGCTCAAATAGGAAAAAGACTCCTTCTCTATGGGATCTTCGATCTTCTTGTGGAACAGACTCGCGGCCAGAACCTCCCCCGGTCTGGGAAACCATTCCCAGCGCAAGTCGGTGTTTACGATGTGGGCAATTCTGAGTTCTTTGTTGCCGACATAGTTCTCGCCGGATACCGGGTCAAACGTGATCACCGGCGCCAGTTCCAGGAAAGTCGGGCGGGCAATGGTCTGGCTCCATGTCCCCCGCACCTTCATGTTCGGTGTCAGATCGTACACCGCCCCGACCGACCGCAACCAGTCAGACTCGTTGATGATGGCAGTGGCATCCTCCTCGGACACCGGGCCCAGGGTGTAATAGTAGCGGTTTGTGTTAAGGGGATTGGGAAAGTTCTTCACCGGAACCGTGAAGGCGCGAGATGGATCGTTGGTCACGTCCGACGAGGGATCAATCAAGATCTCCGTGTTTTCAAGCCGCGCTCCACATGACAATCGGAAACGCGACGTCAGCGGGAAGTCAATCATCCAATAGCCGGAGCGAAAGTTTTGCTTCCCTTCGTAGCTTACATCGTCAATGCGCGGCAGGATGTACCAGCGCATGCTGTTTTGATAGGCGCCCGCGCCCAGCCGCTCTGGATCCGTAAACACGTCAGTCCAAAGAGCGTCCGGATTCGAAGATCTGTACTCGCGATAGGATTGATCTCGCTGGTAGGCGTCCAGGGCGTACGTATTCGTCGGATCAGTGGGCGGATACTGCTGGCCGAAAAGATAGTAAAACGAATTCTGCCGATACGAGCGGTGCGTGAAATCACGCGTGAAGCCGGTCTTGAACACGCCGTCGGCCCGCGCCCATGGGTCCTGTTGCGGTCCCACGTTGACGAAAGACCAGACCGAGTCCGGCACGGTCTTCTTGAATCTGAAAGCGAGATTCAGGCCGTACTGCGAGTTGTCCTCCTCGGTGTCGCGCCAGACGCGCCGCGTGCGCTCCGAACGGTCGTAGGCCGGTTCTATGGACTGAATCCAACGATAGAGTCCCTCCTCAAGTTCGTCCCGTTCGACGTAGTTTCTGAATCCTCGCACGTCAGGTTCTTTCTGTCGCGCAACGTTGTGCACACCAAACCACTCCAACTCCAGCTTTGCGGAATCCACAAGCCGTTCGTCCCACCGATGTTTGCCGGTTAACTGCATCACATCCAGAGACCTTTCGGTATAGTGAATCGCCTGCCGTTGCTGCCAGAAAGGGGTCTGGGCGGTGTGCTCCTCGATCCGCACGCTAGCGCGATCCGTTGCGACGCGATTGCGCAGGAAAACCAGGTGCACCTCGTGTTCGTCTTCCTGCGCAAGACCCACCGCGCCGAGCATGCTCCATTTAACCTCTTCGGTTCCGGTGTCGGCGGTCCAAAGCCTCGGCCTGCTAGGCGGCAGGTTTGTCTGACCAACATAGAGAATTGTCTCCGTGCTGTTCTGAAGGTTGTATTTTTTGCTGTATGTGAAGGCCGCCGTTCCGCCGGCCACGCCCCCTCCGCCCAGGTCAGATCGGGTGCCGCCGCTCAGGCTGTATCCGTAGTTGCCGTCCGGCACTTTCGTTCGCCTGACCCCCATAGCCGGAGCCATGGCCCGGGTGATTCGGTCGAAAGCCTTGTGCTCCTTGTCATGCGGATTGTTTTTATCGGCTAAAGTGTTGTGATAAGAGCTCACGCCCTGAGACGTAAGACCTTCTTTTTCCATTTCCACCGACCCGGCCGGCATGTCACGCGCTCCCAGATCGCGCCCCCATCGTCCCGTGCCGCCACCTTCATAGGTGACGTAGCCCGGCTTGCCTGTGTAGTCCCGATTGAACTCGCGCGAGACGGACACCTTCAGAAACGGTTTGTCCGGAATGCCGATGGTGCGAATGTTTACCCCGCCGCCTGTATAGTCCCCGGGCAGATCTGGAGTGAACGTTTTGGATACCGTTATGCTTTCAATCGTGCCGGCCGGAAACATGTCCATGTGCACAGACCGCTTCTTGGGATCCGCGCTGGGCACACGAATCCCGTTGACTGCCGCGCCGACATAGCGATCGCTCAACCCGCGCACGGTGGCATACTTGCCGTCCGCCACCGAGGCGCCGACTACCAGGCGCAGAGCGCTGGCCGCGTCGCCAGCACCCGCCCGACTCATCAGTTCCTTGCTTATCGAATCCTGAAACGAAAGCGAGGTTCCTCGCAGGTTTAGAAGACCAACTTCACTGGAGGTGTCCGCCAGGTCTAGGTCGCGTACCACCAATTCTTCCATTTCAGCGAATTCACCTTTCAACCGCACTGTCACGTCCGCCAACGCGCCGGCCGCCACCACGACCGCCGATTGCACATAACGCTCGTAGCCGGGCTTGGAAACGGTCAATGTGTATGAACCGGCCGGCACCTCGCTGAACAGAAATCGGCCGTCCTCAAGCGTGTTCGTCTGTCGGTTGAGTTCGATGATCTTCACTGTTGCCTCGGGGACCGGACCGTCGAATTCGGCGTCGTACACGACGCCACGCAATCCACCGCCCACGCTTTGCGCCCGGGCCGGAAATACGGCGCCAACGTGCGTCAACAGAGCCATGAGCAATATTGTCCTCTTAGCCATGAGGCGCGCCAAAACCCGCGAGAAGGCGGTTCAGGCCTTCGCTGACAGTCCTGTGGCGCAGCCCAGCCCTCTCCAGCGACAGGCAGATGTCCACGCAGGCAATCGCGCGCGGCCGGGGATTGATCAACTGCCCCGTGACTTCAAAGGCGTGTTCGTAGCACCTCAACGCCTTCTGTGTGTCGCCCATCCGCGCCCATGCCTCGCCCAACATGGCAAACACGGCCGGCTGCTCGATAGCCTGCAACTGGTGGATCAGCGATTCCACCTCCCGCGCGCATTCCACCACGTTTTCCGTCCGACCCAAGGCCCCCCAAGCAATGGCCAGCCGCGCCAACACCGGAACACGAAGATGCGCGGGTGCCTGCCATGCCTGCCAGACCGGGCTTGCTTCTTCCATCCATGCCAGTGCCTGCTCTCGGGCACCGAGTGCCGCGGCGTCCATGATCAACCCCCATTGCACGTCCGGCCTCTTGTTCCCAGGCACACGCGCGGCCGCCGCCCAAGCCTTTGTCAGGGCTTGGGTCAGCTTCTCTCCGTTCAGATAACCTGCCCTGGCCAGCAGGAGGTAGCCATGCGCCTGCCAGCTCGACACGTCAATATGCGTCGAGTCGTCCAGATCACCCAGTGCCGTCAAAGCGTTGGTCATGTCTCCCGCGCGCGCTAGTGCCAAGGCATGATACGCCGCCAGCTCTCCCCGATAGTCCAAATTACTACGATAGAATGCGCTCCAGCGGCCAACTTCGTCCTCTTGTCCGAGCAGCGCTTTCGTCTTTGCGACCCGCGCCAGAATGCGGTCCCGCTGCCAATCCTGAATGTTCCGTCCGATAACCTCGGCCTCGATAACCCACCGGCGCGCCTCTTCCGTCCGGCCTGCTTGCGCCAGCCGCGTCGCCGCTTCCGCCAGCACAACGCCTTTGCGCCAGTTCTCTATCCGCCCACCCAGCGTGAGGCCCTTCTCGCTGTCACCGCGTTCCAGATAGGCCAGCGCGATCTTCTCCTGGCATTCCGCACGGTCATCCGCATCGTTGGTAATGCCACAGGCGAAACTCCAGCCAGCCTGCAGGGGATCGTCGGCCACTTCGGCAACGCGGCGTTCCGTTCGCGGCGCGCAGGATGTCGCCGCCGGCAGCATGGGTACAGTTAAAATCAGCATCGCGAGCAGAGCTCTCCGTTTCATTGAAAAACACCTCCTTATGGACGGGATGTCCGCACGTATTCTTTGCATTTTGCGAACAGAACGGCCGTACTGTCGCAATGCTCAGTGAGAATACGATTAGGCTTAAGTTACCTTTTCGTGTCCCTGGACGAGCTCTGAGAAAAAAAGTTCCGGCAGCGGTAGTACCGCTGCCGGAACCCGTCAGGCCTGCAAAGGCAGACGTCCAGTTATCTCACGATCGAAGTTGCTCCCAGATACAGACGATCAAGGTCGATCGCGCCGTTGCCGGGCACCATGTCGATGCCGAAGTACACCGGATAGGTCCGGCCCGCCGGCAGCGCGGATACCGCCAGAACTGGCGTCCACGCCACGTCGCTGAGTGCGAAGTTCGCCAAGCTCGGAACCGGCGCGGCGGGATTGAAGGGCTTCCAGGAGTTGGAAGCCACATCATACCGGTACCACCCGTAGGGTCCGCCATCCACCAGTAGATACGCATCCGCGTTAATGCCGGCATAAACGTCGGTGGTCAATTTGACTTCGATGTTGCCGGCGTTCGTGCGGACTTCCGGAATCACGCCAACGTAATCGCCCGGCGTCCCCCCGGTAATCAACCCAAGCCGTGAAGCCAGGGTCCAGCCTGCCGCCCAGTTCTTGCCTTTACCAAAGGCGCCGACAAAGTTGACTGGCGTGAAGAACCCGTCGTTCGGGGGCACGCGCCCATGCACCATCATGGCACCGTCATAGCCGGGCCGAGGCAGCGGATTGAGCGTCTCGACCGGGTAGTAGGTCTTGCCGCCGATGGTCACGCCCGCCGCGCTGCGAGTCAGTTGCGCGACCGGAGACTGGTAGGCGGGTTCATCCAGGTAGTAGTTCTGGAGCGACGCATCGCTGAACGCGGGATAGCCGTACCACTGCCAGTCGCCAGCATTGCTGCCCGCCGGATGCCCGTTGTTCGCGCCCCACCCGATGGCGATCGTGTTGCCCGGATCCACGGGGATCGAGGGGATCGCGTTCGTGCCGAACTTCCAGAACACGTTGTACATGAACTCCGCCATCTTGCTCTGGCGGCCGCTCAGCCACACGGCCTCGTGATCGTAGCCGTTGCCCGAGGTCGGAACGCCCTGTGGATTCGGCGGGCCGTACAGGCCGCCGGCGACGTAGTTCTGGAAGAACTTGTCCGCCGTCTCGCCGGCGATCGCATTGGTCGGGCTGCCCTGGAGGAGCGCCGGCGCGCCGCCGAAGTCCATCCACAGGCTGTTGTACATGCGGAAGCCCGTGCCTTCGCGCAGCATCAGGCCGGTGTTCTTCTTGTTGCCCGCATCCCGACCCATGCCGATCTGCGTCCAGTTGAACACGGTCGGGCAGGAGGAAGGCTGGGACAGCATGCCCATGCCGCCGTCCTGTTCCGTGCCCTTGTCCGACATTTCGCTCAGGGTGGAGAGCGGACCCTGCACGCGCAGGAAGAACTGCTGCTTGCCGCGATAGCCCTCGTCCGTGTCGAACCCGTCATCCGCGGAGCACCAGGCCACGAGGTATTTCAGGTTCACCGTGCCGCCGAACATCTCGAAGTCGTCGTCGGCGTTCTGGAACACCTCGATGTGGTCAATCTGCGTGCCGCGTCCGACCGCCCCCAGCGTGAGCCCGTTGACCTCGTTGGCCGCGCCCAGGATGTAGGCGCCGTAACGGATCGAGCAATAGTGCATCTCGCCGCTGTTGTCGTCGTCGTTCCCGCCGCCGTACTTGCTCAGGCTGCCGTAGTTGCCCGTTCCTTCGATCTGGACTTCGAGCCCGGCATTCGGCGACGGCGTGCCCGGCTCGCCGATGTCCGTGGCGACGTACGTGCGCCCCAGCAGAATCACTCCGCCCCACTTCTTGGCGATGCCGTTGTTCTTCTGCGCCCAGACGCCCGTGCCCGGATCGGCGCCGATGTTGTCGTCGCCCTCGCAGGTGAACACGACCGGATTCTGCGCCGTGCCCATAGCCCGAATCTTCGCGCCGCGCGCGATGATCAACGAAGCGTTGCTGTTGTCCTTGCCCCGGACCACCGTGCCGGCCTGGATCGTCAGCGTGGCCCCGTTGGTCACGAACACCGGCTCCATGAGCCGGTATACGTTGTTCGAGGTCCACGTCGTGTCCACGCCGATGCCGTTGTACACGTCGTTAGTCGCCGCTTTCGTCAGCGACGCGCCCAGCGCTAGCGCGCTGCAGGTCATCAGTCCTATGACTGCCCCATGCTTATGCTTCATGTTTTTCTTTTCCTTTACTATTCTTCGCTTGTCTGCTTGCTGCTCACACATCCGCTATAGTTACCCGCTTTGTTGCCTGTCGCCGCGTTCTTTCCGGTCTGGTGGCCACCTCCTTTCCATCACATGCGCCTTGAGACCCGCTTCAATGCGCACTTTTGCCATCGAAAGAAACATGGTCATGGTCGCGACAAGGCGTTTGCGCTGAATTAGGGGGCAGGTTTTTTTCGATTAGTCCGCAGGGGCCGCCACGGAGGGAAAACGCAGGCTGGCGCCCGCGACGCGAGGTCCGGATAGCTTCAGGACGGGAATGCCGGCTGACTCAGGCTTCCTTGAAACGGTAACCTACGCCGCGCACGGCCTCGATATAGTCGGCGCGCGACCCGAGCTTCTTGCGCAGACTCACTATCTGCACGTCTACGGCGCGTTCGGTGACGGCGACGTCTTCGCCGCGTACGGCATCCAAAATCTGCTGCCGGCTCAGCACCCAGCCGGGACGGCTGGCGAGAAAGTGCAGCAGCCGAAAATCAGTTAGTGTGAGTCCCTCAATCGGCTTGCCCTTGGCCAGCACTTGAAACCGACTCGGGCTGATCTCCAAGTCGCGGATGTGCAGTTCTGTCGTCGGGTCGTACCGCTGTGCTTGCTTTCGACGCAGCGCCACCCGTACCCGCGAGTTGAGCACCTTGATGCTGAACGGCTTTGTCACGTAATCGTCTGCGCCCATTTCTAGGCCTACCACAATATCCGCCTCTTCGGCTTTTGCGCTCACTATCACGATGGGTATGCCGGCGGTCTTCGGATCGTTCTTCAATTGCCGGCACACCTCCAGGCCGGTCATTCCCGGGAGCATAAGATCGAGGAGAATAAGGTCAGGCCGTTTCTGTGTCACCGCTTTCAGGGCGTCATCCCCCCGCGCCGCAGTAGCAACGCTGAAACCCTCCTTCGTCAAATTGAACTGGATCAGTTCGGCGATATCCTCGTCGTCTTCAACCACCAGGATATGTTTCTTGGCAGCAGCCATATAACATTCCTCCTCACTCCTCACACTTCTCCGTGACCGCATGCGGGACGCACGGATTCATTGACCACCGGAAGTGTGCCGAAAAAGCATTAGTTTATTATTGGCGGTTCATCACGTTTTCGTAAGGAGTGAATCCGTGCGGCAAGCTTCAACACGGCGGCGATTTGTCAATTACTAACACCGCAAACACACGCCTCTAACTTGGTTCGGAGATCGTGTTTCCCATAAATGTCAAGATGGAGCAATGAACCGCGAAATTGCAGCGCAACAACAAGGCCACGATCCATGATTCAAGTCGACATGCACGTGCACTCGCGTTACTCGCGCCATCCTTCGGAATGGTTTCTCCAGAGGATTGGAGCGCAGGAGAGCTACACCGACGTTGAGGAGGTCTATAGCAACGCCAAAGCTCGGGGCATGACCTACGTCACGCTCACGGACCACAACACGATCGAAGGAGCCCTGGAACTCCACGCGCGCCATCCGCACGATACCTTCGTCAGCGCCGAAGTCACGGCCTATTTTCCGGAGGACGGATGCAAGGTCCACGTGTTGATCTACGGCGTGACGCCGGCTCAGTTTGCAATCATAGACAAGCTCCGTGCGGACATACGGCGGTTGCGAGACTATCTGCGCGAGGAACACATTGCCTGCTCGGTCGCTCACGCCACGTACAGCATCAACGGTCACCTAACGGTCGCAACGGTGGAGAGGCTCATTCTGCTTTTCGATGTGTTCGAGGGAATCAATGGCGGGCGCGACGCTGCTCACAACCGCATGCTGGTCGAATGCTTGCAGAAGCTGACGCCTGCCCAGATCAAGCGCCTCCAGGCCAAGCACGGCATCGAGCCCTGGGGACCTGATTCGTGGATCAAAGGGCTTACAGGCGGTTCCGACGACCACGCCGGCCTCATGATTGGGCAAACCTTTACGATGGGGTGCAATGCAACAATCCCGGAATTCCTCGAACAAGTGCGACGGCGCGAGACGCAGCCAGCCGGTCGCCACGGCGATCATAAGTCACTGGCATGTGCCGTCTATAAAATCGCCCACGAATTCTCATGCGCCCGGAGCACAGCGGCAACCAACACCCCTTGGGCGCTGCTGAACGCATTATTCTTCAAAAACGGCCCCCTCGGACTGAAAAACTGGCTTGCCGTGCAAAAGGTCAAGAGGGGCAAAAGCTCAGGCGGGCGCATCATGGCCCAGTGCGTCGAAGAATTGCTGGACGGTCGCATCCGTGCCCAACTCAACAACGAAGCCCAGATAGACCTGATATACGGCGCCCTTACAGGGCTTTCGGATGGGTTCTTTTCGCTTATTGCCGAATCACTGGAAAAAGACCTCCAGCGCGGCGATACCGGCCGCTTGCTCGGGAATCTCTCAGCCGCGCTGCCCGCCATGTTTCTCCTGGCGCCACCCATCACCGTTCTGCGCCACATGCATGGCGACCGTGGTCTGCTCCGTGATATGGCCGCCACTTTTGATATGGAATATCCCCACGGCCGTACCTTGCTGTGGTTCAGCGATACGGTGACGGAATTGAACGGAGTGGCCGTCACCATGCGCGAGATAGCCGCCCGCGCCCATGCATCGGGACGCCCGATGAAATTGGTGACCTGCCTTGGGCAGCAAGAATCACGCCCCGCGTTGCCCCCCAACGTGGTGTTTCTCCCATGCATCTATCAAGTCACCCCCGATTTCTACAATGCCTGGACTCTACGGCTGCCATCGCTGTTGCGCTCACTGGATATCATCGCCCAGGAGGACCCCGATGAAATTGTCATCTCCACCCCCGGACCAGTGGGATTGGTGGGTCTGGCCGCGGCACGACTGCTTCGCGTCAAATGTACGGGTGTTTACCATACCGATTTTACGCGGCAGGTGGACAAGTTCATCGGAGACCCCTGGGTTTCGTCGGTCGTGGAAACTTACACCCGCACCTTCTTTACGATGATGGATGAAGTCCGTGTACCCACCGCGCGCTACATGAAAATGCTGGCTGAACGCGGGCTCGAGCTGTCCAAGATGCGACTCTTCCCGCGTGGCATCGAACCGGAATTCGCCGTGTGCGACCCAGGCCGGCAAGCCGCTTGGCGCGAACGTCTGGGTCTACCGCCGGACGCGCCAATTCTGCTCTGGGCGGGACGACTGGGACGCGAGAAAAACCTCGATTTCCTCTTTCGCGTCTTTGAGGCTGTCGCGCAACGGCAGCCCGAAGCGCGTCTGGTGCTGGCTGGAGACGGACCAGAACTAGAACGGCTCCGCAGCATATACAGCTTTAATCCCCGGATCGCCTTCACAGGCCGGTTGGATCGCGCGGAACTCCCGCACCTCTATGGCCTGGCTGATGTTTTCGTTTTCCCCAGTACAACCGACACGTTCGGCATGGTGGTGCTCGAGGCCCAGGCGTGTGGACTGCCCGCCATCGTCAGCGACGTAGGCGGCCCGCAAGAGTTGGTTGCCAGTGGCGAGACAGGCTTCGTGGTACGCGCCGACGACCTCGACGCATGGGTCACCGCCGTCCTCGGAGTCCTGGACCTTAAGCGCGCCGATCCTGAAGTGCTGGCCCGTATGCGCGCAGCCGCCGCAGCCCGTGCCCAGAACGGATTCGGATGGGATCGCTTGCTCGACGAAATGATGGGAGAATCCTCATTGCCGGACAGGTCTCACGCCCATGACACCTCCGGACCGCTTCCCGGTCCAGTCTGCGTCCTCGCATGAACCTGTTTATAATCGACGGGATCGGCCCTTTTTTTCGCGGCTACGCGCGCCAACGCATCAACTGGTCCAAAATACCTTTCGACAACCTGGAGAAGGAAGGACGCTTCGACGCAGCCCGCTTTGCGGGAATACGCCAAGATTTCGAGCGCTTCGCAGAGACCGTAGCGGTATTGGGTTTCAACGGCATAACTCTTGACGATCTCGCCCATCTCAGCCTGCATCCCGACTACTATCACCGTCTGACCGCAAAGCTGCGCGACTATCGCGAGGCCTACGGGCAACTATTCGAGACCGCGGCCGCGCGCGGCTTGACCGCTTATGTAACCACGGACGTCATGTTTGAGGCAACATCCTGCCCCGGACTGTTCAGCAACTTTCGTCGCGCTGCCGTGCCATTTCTTCGAGAGTCCTGCGAGGCGCTCTTCCGCGATTTTCCCACGGTGGGGGGCGTGATTTTCCGAGTTGGAGAGTGCGATGCCCACGATGTCCGTGGCGATTTCAAAAGCCGGCTTGCGATCCGCACGCCGGAACAGGCAAGGGAACTGATCCGCCAACTCCTCCCGGTTTTCGAACAAAAAAACAAATTGCTGATCTTCCGCACCTGGACCGTTGGGGCGCATCCCATTGGCGATCTGATCTGGAATCGAAACACATTCCGCCGAACATTCGCGGGACTGGACAGCCCAAACATGGTTCTGTCGATGAAGTACGGCGAAACCGACTTCTTCCGGTATCTGCCTCTGAACAAACTCTTCTTCTACAGCGATCATCGGAAGATCGTCGAATTCCAGGCGCGGCGCGAGTACGAAGGTTTCGGGGAGTTTCCTTCCTTCGTGGGCTGGGACTACGAAGAATACTTACGCCAGCTTGATGGCGCGCGCAATGTCATCGGAACCTGGATCTGGTGCCAGACCGGAGGCTGGTCGGCCTTCCGTCGCCGCACCTTTCTGGAACCGAGCGGAGTATGGAACGAGATCAACACGGTGGTCACCCTTTGCCTCGCGCGCGACCGTATGAGCGCTGACGACATCGTTCGCGCCTGGGCGCGTGAAAGACTCGGACCGGATAAAGGCGAACGGTTGCTGGTTCTGCTGCGGCTTTCGGACGAAACCATCAAACAGGGCTTGTATATTGATGAATTTGCACGCCGTAAACTGTTCTTCCGACGTCTGCGCGTTCCTCCTCTGTTGCACGTCTTCTGGGACCATATTGTCGTCAACCATCCGATGCGCAAACTCTTGTGCTGCTTCGTGCGCGATCCAGACGGCAAAATGATTCAGTCCTGGACCGCTCTGAACAAGATCCGTTCCATGCGGGCTCTGGCCGCCGAACTGGGGTTGCCGGCAGCCGACTTCGACTTTCAGTACGACACCTTTCGCATGCTGGCCGCGGCGCGGGAGTACTACTTCAGCGCCTTCGGTCCCGACAGAGTCGAGCGTCTCTACACACTGCGAACGGAATACGAGCGCAAGTACTCGATGCACTACCATGTCCATTTGGACTTCTCGCGCTTCCGCGTGCCGCGATCCCAGTTGCGACTAGCCCTAGCTATGCTCTTCCGCTCGCAACGCGCTTACCGCTGGCTGGACCGCTTGCTCCTGATCCGTTTGCTGTCCCTGCTCGCGCCGCTTCTGGCGCTGCGCCGCCGGCACACAACCGACGACCGCTTGACCGATCAGGCCATGGGCTTTCATACCGTGCTGAGATGATTCAACCGCTGCACGAGTGACGCAAAGTTCGATAAAATTGTTGCCAGGCGTTTTTGCGGACGCGCGCATGCCCTCGCGCTTCAGACTCATAACGATGCGGGACTCCGTGACGGTGCTGGTGCCCATACGCACGAAAACGACCAGAGCAACCCCTTCGATGAAGAGAACAGCGGCAGGCGTCCACAACACTGCCAGGCCGCGCGCTACGTCGGGCGTCGGATTCGGCGTGTCGGGCCACAGCAGGCCTAACAGAACAAGATAACCCGCGCCGGCCAGTGCCATCCACTGATAGGCCGAAATCCGCCCCGGACCACGATAGTCCGCGCGCAGAAACTCCGAAAAAAAACGCCAAAGCTGAGTGACGCCGACAGCCAGAATGAAAGCTGCTATGGGACGTCCGGAGAGGAACAGGGCTACGCCAGTTAAGCCCGCAAAACTTGAGAGTACAGCCGTGAGCGCCTGCACGGGTATCAGCGGTTGTTTTTCGAGGCCATGCTCGTAAGCAGCCTTTTTCAGCCGCCCTTCGAATATGAACGCGCGGCTGGCAAAAAGCTTTTGGAGCCAGCCGGGACAGGCGGCCAGGGGCCGCCCATAACAGCAGCCGAAGCTGATGCAGGCCAGACGTCCAACGCCTTCGGCCAAGGCATAAGCCGGCATCAAGACCCCAAGCATCAAAGGCACAGCCGAAGCGGCCTGCGCAGACGGCAGAACCAGCCGTGATACGCCCAAGATCAGCCAAGGGCCCGCAAGCATGCCGACAAAAGCGGCGCCACCGACCGTAAAACCGTGCCAATCTCCCTCCACCAGGCGGTTGATAAGTTTTGATGCGGGCAATACAACCGCCAAAAAGGCCACAATACAGCCCATCAGGTAACCCAGCGGCAGACCCACCGTGCCCGGCAGGAACACGGCCAACGCCACCCCCAACCCTGTCGCCACGGCATTGAAGAGACCGTAATATGTCAGATTCACGCCGCGCCAGGCGCAGTCAGACTGCATTTCCACGGGCAAGGCAGCAAGGATTTGCCAGCGTTCCCCTGGCAAATGCCGGAACCCCCAGGCAAAAAGGAACACGAGCCCCAGGACCAACACGCCTATGACCATGACAATGCTCATCTCGCCGCTCCCCGAACCGGATAGGCAATCGTGGAGCGAACTCGGACTTCGGTCTCCACCAGGGGAAGGTGCGTCATGGCGCTGTAACGGCTGTGTACATCGCCGCGCCGCAGATTCGACACAATATCATCGCAGAATCGGATCCGACCCGGCTCGAAAAACAAAACTACGGTGGAACTGCCCGGACGAAAAAGGCTCTTCGGCGCGCCGCGCTCGAGATGCATGCCCGCCCGTATCGGTTGGGGGTTATCGTACCGTTCACGACTGTAGCACTGCACGACATCTCCAATCATCAATGCCACCACTTCAATCATGGCCACCAGGCCCACCTGCGTGCCGTCCGGAACGTCGGTCTCCATAATTGTAACCGTGCGCCGATTCTTGGAGTGGGGCATGGCGTGAGCGACCACCACGGCGGGATGACAAGACTGGAAGACGCCGTCAATCTCGTATATATCCCGCACCACTCCGGAAACGGGAACATGGTTGTAGTGGTACTTGTCGGGAGTTAGCCGCAGCACTGCATAGTCGCCGCTCCGAAAGCACCGCCGCCAGTGCGGTTTGTCCTTGCCCAGCATCTCATCATAGTCGAAAAACTTGTCTTTCAGAAAAAGTTGTGAACCTCGCTCCAGCGACCCGACCACCAAGCGAGCGTCCGCTGGCGAAACAACAGCGGATGAATCCGTCTCCATCGGCCGGCACTCCCAGTAGCGGATTTTACGCTCAAAGACCTTGCGTGGGGTGTCGAGAGTTTCCGGCGGATCGAGACATTCCGAAAACTCAACGCCGAAGCGGCATGCGTATCGCTGACGCATGCGCTCGGGACAGGGCGGCCTGCGATCGAAACACAGAGTGCCCAACAAATCCGTCAATCGAGCCGAGGTGAGCGCGCGGTATAGCCAGCCCGCGTCTTCTCGGATTCGGGAGTAAAGGAAGGAGACGACGGGATCTCCGCAGAACGACTCCGCGATCACGCGCGAGCTCGAGCGCTCTACATAGTGATGCGCCTTCATGAACACCCTTCGTGACGTTGGAGATGATGCCGGATCACAAGCAACGACAGATTGATAAGTTTGACCAGCACGGATTGAGACACGTTCCCCGCCAGGACGTTGCCCCGCACCGCACTCAAAAAGGCCGCCGGGTCTTCTCCGTTCAGCACAGCGCGAAGCGCGGCTGCTTCCTCTCCACCGTTCACTGCAGCGCCGTCACTTAATACTTTGAGATCATGAGCGAACAAGTCCAGCGCCTCGCCAATGAATCGTCGCAATAAAGTTGTCCGATAATAGCGCTCTGCCGCCAAATTGAACGCCTCCGCAGAGGCCTGTAACGGAAAGGAGACGCCCGCTTCGTCCAGAATGCCCGCCAGCAGCGTCTGCAACGCCGACCCTTCGCCGGACGGTTCGAGACGGCGTTTCAAATCCGTGAGCGTGCTAGCCAGTCCCAGCGCTTCGATCAGGCCGGCCGCGTCCCGTTCCAGAACGGCCACCAGCGCGCGGCGATACTCGGCCTGGTACACGCGCGTTCGTCCGGGATAGCGACGACTGGCCCGCGTGCGCGCCGTTTGGCGCAAGATGCCAAGAAGGAAGCGATTGGGTGTACGTTCGTCCACGAAAAAAGTCGGGAGTCCGATGGCCGCGCCAAAGAAAATCTGCCGCCTTTCGCTCTCAACCTCCGGTGTATCGGGAATATCCGCATGGGTAACTGCGCCGCTCATCACGTACTGGTAGGCTAACGCAGTGATCAACCGCTGCAGATCGGTGGCGGCCGCCATGTCTCGATTGATGCTTGCAAACTGGCTGTAGTGGCGGCCCTCGTAGCCACAGAAGCCCATGCTGGCAAAAAGCCGCTGCCGGTACAACGTGTAGAAAGACATTCGAACATCGAAAATTCCCATTTCTGTCAGATCCTGCTTCAGGCGTTCAACGTTGCCCAAGGTCCCGTCCAGCGCCGGACTGTGATCCGTGCTGAGAGGCGCGACTAGATAGTCTATCAGTCGCTGGTCAGGCACCCAGTCTCCGCGCAGTCTCAGTGCCGTGCCCAGGAAGCGGTCCAACCGGCGCGGGCCGAAGGGCGTGAGCGGAAAGCCGCAAAAGTTGAGATCCGCTTTGCCCTTCCACCGTCGCCAGAGCATACGCAGGTGCGTGAAATCCAGTTCATGCGGGAGAAATCCCAGCACCGTCTCGGGATGAAAATCATGGAAGTCAAAACGTCCCGGCGCCGCCGAATAAGTTCCCACAAAGATCGGCAGAAAATGCTCGACTATCTTCACGACCAGATCGCCAATCCGCTTTTCGTCCGCTGCCGTGAAAGATGGATCGCCGGCCGCCATAAGACCCGTTAAACGGCGGCTCCCCAGGCTGATATGGGTGCCGTTGTTGGCCAGGCTCGTGTTGGACACCGTGGGCAGCGTGACCAGATTGCGCGCCAGAATGCCGCATTCGCGCAGCTTGCCCATCGTGTTGAGACGACTGCGCGAGAGCACCTCGTGGCACAGAATCATGTACTGGTGTTTGACCTCGCCCTGATCCCACCCGGACAGGCACGGGCTCATGAAAAGGTCGCGATAGAACGAATCCGACACCAGTTCGTTGAGCCGCTTCTGACGCATAGGGGTATGTGGCGCCAGACAAACCTGCGTTTCCTGTCCTCGCGACCGCAACTCAAACTTCTCGTTGGCATACAGGGTCAGAAATTGCACCAGAAGGAAACGGCGCAGCGTTTCCTCAGCCAGTGCGCGGCCCAGTCCCCCCTCGGCCTGCGGGCCAACGGTATGGAACGAAAATGTTTCGGGCGAGGTGTTGTCGTTCAGAAAGTGTCGCATCAGCCGCTCGCCCGTGGCGCGGATCGTCGGGTGCGGCTCCTGGCCCACGCTGATCGCATCGGCCATGGCCAGCTTGAGCAGATAGCTGACCGGGATGCGAACGCAGCGGAGACCGTTGCGCTCGATCTCGAAACGCCCCGCGTCCGATCGGCGGGTGCGGCGCTCGCGCTTGTCGGCGTAGAGATCGCCGTCGAACACTTCCCGCGCGTAGGGCGTCATCAGATGGGCGGGGAAGTATACCCAACTGTTTTCCCAGACGTTCTCCCGATTCTCGGAAAGATACTGTTCGAGATCCCGCAGCAGGCTCTTGGAAGTGTCCCCGGCGGCGACGCGGCGCGCGAGGTTCTTGAAGTAGTTGGACTCTGCCACGGTGCGGGCCAGATCAGCTTGCTCGCGCGGACCACGGACCACCGTCAGCAATTCATTCTCGGCACCCGCCGTCGTATCTCCGGGACCGAAGGGCAGGCTTTCCAGGGATGTGCCGTACTTCCCGGCATTCCGCGGCCCGTCAAGACACGCAGCAGCTGCGCCGGCAGACTGGCGGGCGGTCGGCGAAAAACGCCGACTGACAACAATAGTCTCCTGGACTGCTTCCATGCTGACAATATTCCAATCTATCGTTACCCTAATACCGAACAGTTAGCACTGAATTGTTTGGATGTTAGATATATGTGTGGAATCTGCCGTGCCGTGCGTATAGCCGTACTCAAGAATCAAACCACAATCACACTGTTAAGGGTTCCATGGGGGTTGGTCACTGTCTGAAGACACAGCGGGTCCACCAGCCATTCGCCATTGACGATAAACTTGTACTCGTACCGACCAGGAGGTAACAGCAAAGTTATGCTGTAGGTACCCCCATCTTTTTTCCTCGTTAGACGATGGGCCTCCACATCCCAGTTGTTGAAGGTTCCCGCCAGACGCACATCGCTATCCGGTTTTGCTTCGAACCGGAAGTTCACCCGTTTGCGCCGCGCCGGCTTGCTCTTCGCTGCTTTCTTCTTTGTCATGGACGTCCTCGCTCCTCTGGTTTGGTTCTTGCCGTCGATTGCCGTCTCACGCTCTTCTTCCAACCAAGACGGACGACAACATACGCGCGTCCCGTTAGGCGGCGTTTACCCGCCGGTCAGTTTTCCGCGAGTCTGCCTGCCACACCCGTCAGGGCGGCGGGGCGGCGTCGGCTCTGGTCTCCGAGACCGGCTTTGAAAAACTTGCCATTGTGGTCACTTGTGTGACCATGTCGGCGGAGGTGGGGTATGAGCGAGATCGGAATTCGGGAGTTGAAAGCGAAGGCATCGGAGCCTGTCCGCCGTGTGGCCGAAGACCACGCGGTCTACACGATCACGCGCAGTGGCCGACCCGTGGGCGTTTTGGCGCCACAGACTTCGCGAACGCCAAGGAGCGGCCGTCTGGTCGGGAGGCTTGGGCGCCGATTGGCCATAGTCGACCGCATGGCGAACCAGCCGTCTCCTCGCAAATCGGCGCTTACAGAACTCTCTAAGATGAGGAGTCATCGTGACAACACTCTTCACGGTGGACGCTAGTGTGTTCGTAGCTGTCTGTCGGCCAAGCGAGCCCGGACACCTTGCCGGAGCACAGTTCATGCGGGCCTTCCTCGATGCGGACGCATTGGTTGTGGAACCGGCCATTCTTCCGGTGGAAGTTGGCGCCGCGCTTCATCGCACAGGAAGGGATGCAGAGTCGGCGCGTGAGTATGCGGAGAGTCTCTTCGAGCAGCCGTGTCTGACCCTCTTGGCGGTGGATGAGCGGATGGCGCGGCGTGCGCTCGCAAAACCCCGCCGGACAGTGATGGCGTAACCGTTCACGGTTGTCGGTGATTTTGCCGGACCGCCGCTTTTCCATCAGGCACCGCGTTGCGTTTGCCGGTATCGCCGAGAACACATGTCCCGCCCGCCACGCTGGGCCGGTCGTAGCCGCCAGGTCACGAAGGGGCGCGTTCGCGCCTCTTCCCTACCCGATTCCCAAACGGAACTTGATCTTCGACTCCTCCGCCATCCAAGCGCCGTGCCGCGGCCGGCGAACCGCGTTCTAATGGCTCTCTGATTGATCTCTAACGGGGTGGCGGGATACTTTCCCTCATGCTAGAGTTCAACGAGTTTCGGTTCATGGCGGTCACGCTGCCAGGATTGCCGGACGCCACGCTCGTCCGCGCCGCGAGCCTGGCGGGCGAGATCGGCGTCGTCAACTGCGAGTTTGCGCCTTCCACCGAAGGTCTCAGAACGGCTCTGGCTGCCTTGCGTGACTGCCCGCAAGGACTGTGCGGCGTGCGTCTCGACATGAGCGACAGTATGGTTACCCCCGCTATTCTGAAGGATCTGCCGCAGGTTGGTTGGATCATCTTGTCTGCAGCCGAGCCATCCGTCGCGTGCTGGTGCGTCCAGAGTTTCCGTGCGCGTGGCCTGCGCGTGCTGGTGGAAACATTAGATGTCGAGGAGGCCAGGGCGGCTGAAGCCGCCGGAGCAGACGGCGTGATTGCCAAGGGCAACGAGTCCGGCGGCTGGGTCGCGGAGGAACCAGCCTTCGTGTTGCTGCAGCGCCTGCGGCGCGCCGTCAACCTCCCCGTGTGGGTTCAAGGGGGCATCGGCATCCATACGAGCGCTTCCGCTTTTGTCGGCGGCGCGGCGGGCGTCGTGCTGGACGCGCAGTTGGCGCTGCTGCGCGAATCGCCCCTGCCCGACGCCGTTCGGCGGCGCGTGGCAACAATGGACGGAAGCGAGACGGTCTGCCTCGGCGAGGCACTGCGGATGCCGTTTCGTGCGCTCGCATCACCGCAATCGGAAACGGTCACTGCACTGCAGTCCTTAGCCGTGCGCCTCGCCGTCGGAACGGACACTGCGAATGCGGAGCGCGCTGCCTGGCGGGCGGAAATCCGGCGGAGCGTGGGTTGGGCCCCGTCCTGCCTGTGGCCGCTCGGACAGGACGCCTGCCTCGCGCGCCCTCTGGCCGAGCGTTACGGCACCGTCAGTCGGGCGCTGCGCGGCCTGCGCTCCGAACTGCGCTCGGAACTGCGTGCCGCGCAACGGGTGAACATTCTGATGGAGGAATCTCCATGGTCCAAGGCCCACGGCACGGTGTATCCGATCGTTCAAGGTCCCATGACCCGCGTGAGCGACACGCCGGCCTTCGCGGCCGAAGTGGCCGCGGCGGGTGCGTTGCCCTTCCTGGCTCTGGGCACGCAGCGGGAAGCCGAGCTCGAAACGCTGCTGGCCGAAACGCGCCGCCGTCTCGACAACCGGCCGTGGGGCGTGGGACTGCTGGGCTTCCTGGACGGGCCGCTGCGGGAAGAGCAGTTCGCCGTCGTCCGACGACATCGCCCTCCGTTTGCGCTGATCGCCGGTGGTCAGCCGGAACAGGCGCGAGCGCTGGAGGCGGAAGGCATCCGAACGTATCTGCACGCCCCGACGCCGGGATTGCTGGCGCTGTTTCGGGAGGAAGGCGCGCGGCGGTTTGTTCTCGAAGGCCGCGAATGCGGCGGGCACGTCGGCCCGCTTTCGAGTTTCGTTCTCTGGGAACAGGCGGCGCGCATGTTGCTCGAAACGCTCCCGGCCGACCAGTCGAGCGATTGCCACATTCTGCTGGCCGGGGGCATTCATGACGCCCGCAGCGCCGCGATGGCGGCGGCCTGCATGGCCCCGCTGGCGGAACGGGGCGTCAAGGTCGGAGTGCTTATGGGCACGGCCTACCTGTTTACCCGCGAAGCCGTATCCTCCGGCGCGATCCTAGAAGTCTTCCAGCGGCAGGCGCTCGCGTGCCGCCACACCGTGCTGCTGGAGACCGGGCCGGGCCATGTCGTGCGCTGTGCGCCAACGCCGTACACCTGGTCATTCAACACCCTGAAGGCGCGGCGGCTGGCCGACGGGGCCTCCCTCGAACAGGTGCGCCGGGAGCTGGAGGCCATGAATATCGGCCGCCTGCGTCTGGCGGCGAAAGGCGTTTCGCGCCGAAATGACGCGGCGCACAACCTGCAACCCGTTGACGAAAACGAGCAGCTCGCCGAAGGGCTGTACATGCTGGGACAGGCGGCCGGGCTGCGCGAGGAGGTTTGCACCGTGAAGGAACTGCATCACGACGTCAGTCCGGGCGGAAGCAAGATCCTGCGGGAAGCCACGCGGACCGTGGACGAATGCGCCCCGCGCCCCGTTGCCAAGCGCGACGGGATCGCCATTGTGGGCATGAGTTGTCTGCTGCCGGGCGCGCGGGATCCGGATCAGTTCTGGGCCAATATCCTGAACAAGGTAAACGCCATTCGCGAGGTGCCCGCGGAGCGCTGGGACTGGAAGCTGTATTTCGACGAGCGGCGCGACGCGGCGGATCGCGTATACGCGCGCTGGGGCGGCTTTCTCGACCCGATCGCCTTCGATCCGGCGCGGTACGGCATGCCTCCCAGCTCCATCGCCTCTATCGAACCGATTCAATTGCTGGCGCTGGAAACGGCGCGCGCAGCTTTGCGGGATGCCGGGTATGAGGATCGCCCGTTTCCACGGGAAAACACATCGGTCATTATCGGAGTCAGCGGTGGTTTGGCGGAGCTTGGGCAGAACTACGTTCTGCGCTCAGCGCTGGCCGCCCGACCCGATCAGTCCGCCTTGGCGGGCTTCAATCGCAAACTCCCCGAATGGACGGAGGACTCCTTCGCCGGCATCCTGCTCAACGTCATCGCCGGCCGGATTGCCAACCGCTTCGATCTGGGCGGACCCAGCTTCGCGGTGGACGCCGCCTGCGCCTCATCGCTCACCGCCGTGTATCTGGCCTGCCGCGAACTCGAAAGCGGCGCGAGCGACATGGTCCTTGTCGGCGGAGCCGACACGTTTCAAACGCCGTTCAACTACCTGTGCTTCTGCAAGACGCAGGCGCTTTCGCCGCGCGGGTGCTGCCGTACCTTTGACCACGCGGCCGACGGCACGTGCATCAGCGAGGGCTTGTCCATGCTCGTGCTCAAACGGCTGGCCGACGCGGAGCTTGACGGCGACCGCATCTACGCCGTCATTCGTGGCGTGGGCGCCTCCAGCGACGGCCGCGCCAAAGGCTTGACGGCGCCGTCACCGGAAGGACAGGCGCGTGCGCTGCACCGCGCCTATGCCGCGGCCAACATTTCGCCGGCCACGGTCGGGTTGGTTGAGGCGCACGGAACCGGCACGGTGGCTGGCGACCGTGCGGAAATAGAATCGTTACGCCGCATTTTCGAGGAAGCCGGTGCTTCCCCGCAGTCAGTGGCGCTGGGTTCTGTGAAATCCATGATCGGCCACACCAAGGGAGCAGCGGGAGTAACCGGTTTGCTCAAGGTCGCGCTGGCGCTGCACCGCAAGGTGTTGCCGGCGACAATCGGCGTGGAAAAACCCAACGAGAGCATAGCCGGCGGCGCATTGTACATAAACACCGAAACACGGCCTTGGCTTTCCGCCTCTCAGAACTACCCTCGGCGGGCTGCCGTGAGCGGGTTTGGGTTCGGCGGCGCCAACTATCATGTCGTTGTCGAGGAATATGTTGGTTCCACGGCCCGGGCCGCGGCAGTACGGTGGCCGTGCGAACTGTTTGTGTGGAGGGAAAGCTCCGTCGATGCTCTCCTGCTTAGCGTGGCCAGGTTGCTGGCCGCCTTGCGGTCCGGCGCGCAACCGTCACTTAAAGACCTTTCTTTCACGCTCTGGCAAAAGGCCCAACAAAACACGGACGGTGTTGTCATTGCGATTGTGGCCTCCTCGATGAAGGATCTGATCTCCAAGATGGAGGCGGTCACCAATAAGTTGGCGGCTGCTCCGTCCAATCCGATCTGGGATTCCTCAGGAGTGTATTTCACACCGCAGCCTTTGGCAGGCAACGCGAATATCGCCTTCCTCTTCCCAGGGCAAGGCTCTCAATATCCAGACATGCTGCGTGAGTTGGCCGTGCATTTTACCGAAGTCCGTGAGGCCTTCGAGACGGCCGACCGCGTGCTAGCCGGCCGGTTTGATCGGCCGTTGTCTTCCTTCGTATTCCCACCGCCGCGGTTCAGCGAAGAAGACGAGCGCGCAGCACGCAAGGCGCTTACGGCGACTAACGTAGCGCAGCCGGCGCTCGGAGCGGCGGCCGTAGGCTTGACCCATCTGCTGCGCGCGTTGAACGTGAAACCCGCGATGACCGCAGGCCACAGTTATGGTGAGTATGCCGCTCTGTGCGCGGCCGGGTGTCTGACGGCCGAGCAGTTGTTCGAGCTGTCCGAATCCCGCGGTCGTTTCATCGTGGAAGCAGCCCGCGGCGACCTCGGCGCAATGGCCGCCGTCGAGACTGACGAGCAAAACACACGGTCGCTAATGGGCGATATTACCGATCTTTGGATCGCCAATCTGAACTCACCCCGTCAGACCATCGTCTCCGGCACGAAAGCGGCCATCGCTGAAGCCATGCGGCGCGGCGAGCAGCGGAGGGTCGGCGTCCAGTCACTCCCAGTAGCGTGCGCTTTCCATTCCCCGCTGGTGGCAGCAGCGAAAGAACGCTTGAAAGCTTATCTCGACCGCGTCCGTTTCGAAGCGCCCCGTTATCGCGTATTTACCAATACAACCGGCAACGAATACCCGACCGAGCCCGATGCTGTCCGCGCGCTCCTGGGAGAACACCTCGTTTCTCCCGTACGCTTCGTCTCCGAAATTGAGTCCATGTATGCTGCTGGAGCGAGAGTCTTCATCGAAGTTGGTCCCCGTAACGTTCTGACCAGCCTGACGGAGCAGATTCTCAGCCAACGCGCGAGCATAGTAGTTCCTTTGGAAACCCGTAAGCGTGTGGGTTTGGAGGGCTTGCTGCATGCGCTGGCACAATTATTTGCCCATGGTGTGGCGATAAAGCTGGACCGCCTTTATGAGGAAAGAAAGCCACACGCGTATCTCCTCGAGCGCCTGGCGGAGGAAACCAGAGAAAAACCGCCCCCGGCAACAGCATGGTGGGTTGATGGGGGACATGCGAGACCGGTGTACACCTCAACCGCCGAAACCGCGAAACAGCAGGCTTCAGCATCCACCGAAAACACGTGTCCAAATAAGGAGACCACAATGAACGCGCCACTTCCCTCTGCGTCGGCGTGTGCGGAGCAGTCACGCCGGCCCGATTTGGCGTCGGCCCTGCAAACCCACGAGCAAGTCATGCAACAACTTCTCGACACCCACCGGCGGGTGATGCTGGCGGCGCTCGGAAAAAGCGAAGCCCTCCCAGAGTCTGCCACCTCCGCCGGACCGGCCGTGCCGGTGGCGCCGGCCCTTGCTGCTGCGCAGGCGATTCCAGGCCATTCGACCGATCAGTCCGATCTGACAGATCGGTCGCCTCCCATCGCCGATGCCGACCGCATCCGTCAGGAAGTCCTGCGCATCGTCAGCGAGCGCACTGGTTACCCGCCGGACATGCTGGACGTGAACGCCGATCTGGAAGCGGATCTGGGTATCGATTCAATCAAACGCGTTGAGATTGCTGGCCGGCTGCGCAAAGTTTTTCCGCATATCGGCGCCACGGCCGAAACGTCCAGAGTGGGCAATCTCGCCAACCTGCGCACGCTGAACGCGCTCATTGAACGAATTGCTTCGGTTTTGGCAGCAGGCGAGACGACGAATGGTGGTGGAAAGGCGGAAAGGAGCATGGAACAGGAGGGACTCCTCCAAGCCCACGGCGAACGGCCTGGGAGCCCGCCCTCGAGTGCCGAACTCGGTAATTCACCCGCCGTTTCTGCCGGACTGGGTTCTCCGTCTGTCGTGACGGGTACGGCACAGCCAGGGGCCCCGACCGCAGCCGGCGTGGAATCCGGCCCTCCAGAAGTAAATACGCAGCAAAAAGCCGCAGAAGGGAAACTTCCGGATTCCAATCTCTGCTTTCCCGGTTCCGAGGCAGAGGTCCATGTTCCCCGCTTCATGATGCGGTTCGCCGATGCCCCCTCCGATCGAAAAGAGCGGGGTGGTATGCGAACCGATGGCGTTTTTCTAATCACAGATGACGAGAAGGGCTTGGCGGATGCCATGGCCGAGCATATTGTCAGTCTTAAAGGCAAAGCCGTAATCGTCAGCGCTCGGGAAGGCGGACACGGCCGCGTGCCCCGTTATCAGGCTAACTTCTCTAACCCCGAGAGCCTGCATCTGCTGGTAACGGCCGTTTGCAAGGCCGAAGGGCCCGTTGCGGGCATCGTCCACCTGCTGCCGCTTCGTCGCCGCCCGGTAGATGCCCCGTCTCTGAAAGTCTGGCGGCGAACGCTGCAAGAGGAGGTCAAAGCTCTCTTCTTTCTGGCGCAAGCCGCGGCAGAAGACCTGAAGCGCCCCTCTCCTGGCGGACGCGGCCGCATTCTGGCAGCAGTTGAAGCCAACGACACATTCCCGGGCAACAACGCAATAACGAGCTTGCTCAACGCACTCACTACGGAATGGCCCGAAGTGGTCGGCCGCTCGCTCGCTCTGGACACCTCCGAGGCAATACCGGTGCTGGTGGAAACCATCTGCGGGGAACTCCAAGACGATGCGTCGGTTCGATTCGTCCATCTGAGCAACGGACGACGCCGGACAGTTCGTATCGAAACCGCTCCCCTCGTAATGGCCGCGGCTGAGCCAATGCGCATCAGTTCGGACTGGGTTATTCTCCTGATCGGTGGAGCCCGCGGCATCACGGCGCAGGTTGCCATAGAACTTGCCGAACGCTTCAGCCCCACACTGGTTCTGACAGGTCGTTCCCCGCAGCCTGCGACCGATGAAGACCCGCTAACCCGCGCTGTCGAATCTCCTCCAGAACTTAGGCGCCTTCTCTCCAGAGCACTCTCGGAAACGATGGGGAAAGCGCCGCTTGCCCAAGTCGAAGCCGCCTATCGGCGGCTCCGCCGTGAACGGGAGATCCGCGCAACACTGGCGGCGCTGTCCGCGACGGGAGCACGCGTGAAGTACTTTCAGGCCGATGCACGTGACAGCGCAGCTTTCGGACAAACGATTGATCGCATTTATGCTGAGTACGGACGTTTGGATGGGGTGATTTACGGCGCGGGGGTGATCGAGGACAAGCGCATCGAAGAGAAAACGCCAGAATCTTTCGATCGTGTTTTTGATACCAAGGCCGACGGAGCTTTCGTCCTGACGCAAAGACTGCGGTTGGATTCGGTGAAATTTATCGTGTTCTTTTCGTCTGTCGCGTGTCTCGGCAATGCTGGGCAAAGCGACTATGCGGCCGCCAACGGCGTGCTGAACGGATTAGCGCACGACCTGGATCGCCGCATACCAGGACGTGTCGTTTCCATTCTCTGGGGTCCCTGGCAAAATACCGGTATGACATCAGAAGAGATCCAACGCCGTTTTCGCGAACGTGGTGTTCAGGTCATCCCTGTGGCAGCTGGACGCCGCTGCCTTGTCGCAGAACTTTTGTACGGCTGCAAGGGTGAGACGGAAGTCCTTTGGGGTGACGCACCCTACACATCCGCTACGGAAACAGCGACCACAGGTCACGTCACGCTGCCGCTGATCGGCAAACCTGACGCCGTGGTTCACAATAACGGGACGAGCGAAGTCGCATGCCTGCTCGACCCAGATCAACATGCCTACTTGCGCGACCATAGGTTGGACGGTAAGCCGGTGTTCCCGGTCGCCATGGCCATGGAACTGATGGCCGAAGCAGCTTGGGCCACCGCTGCTCCACCACTCCGCGGCACAATCGAGATTACCTCTTTGCAGGTTCAGAGCGGAATTGTCCTTGCAAAGGAAGAGCCGCTGCCGCTGCAGGTTACCGGCCAGCGCGCCGCGGTTCCGGACACCGGCAGCGACGCAGCGCTTTTTACCATGGAAATTAAAACGCCAAAAGCGACGCGGCGCGCGCATTACCGCGCCGAAGTGACACTTGGCAGTCAGGCGAAGCCGCCGCACCTGGATCCGGCGTATTTCGCCGAGCTTGATCCCTTCCCTCTGACCGTCGAAGAAGCCTACAGGCAATGGCTCTTTCAAGGTCCCTGTTTTGCGGCGCTGACAGCAATTGAAGGAATACGACACGATGCCATCGTGGGAAGACTGCAGTCGGTGAAACCGGGAGCATGCGGCTCAGCGTTTTCCAATAGCCAGTGGCTGCTCGACCCGACGGTAGTGGACGCTTCGCTTCAACTAGTGATTCTATGGAAACGCTACTGGCACGACATGACGCCTCTGCCCGTGCAGATCTCGCGCTTTCGCCTTTTTTATCCTCTGTCCAACGTGCCTATTCGTTGCTTCGTCAAAGCGCTTGCCGAGAATGACGGCGATTCGCTCACAGCAGACATCTACTATGCCGATGCCCAGGGGCATGTGCTGGCCGTTCTTGAAGGCCTGCAATGCGCCTGCAGTAAAGAATTAAACCGGCTGAGCGATCATGCGGCGGCCCAGTTCGCCGTCAACCGACGCCGGCATACCAAGCGGAAGACAGCACGAGGATAAAAGCTTGCATGGACCGCAAGAAGTTCCAAGCCACCCTGTTATTCGGACATCTGCCAGGTTACGAGACGGCCGGCATCGCCCGACGCCCATGGCGGCTGGCCGCCCACGTGCCGGGCCGCGTGCATGGCTGGTGTTGCCAGTGTATCGAAGAGCGGCCCGATGACACGTGGGACGAGGCTGTAGCGCCTTATATCCTGCAAGAATCTGAATGGCGGATCTGGAATCGTATCACACGCGCGGCCCAGCGACGCCAGTGGTTCCGCGGCCGCGTGGCGGCCAAAGATGCCATTCGCTGGTTGCTGTTGGAAAAATTTCATCTTGTGGCACCGTTGGAGGCCGTCGGCATTCTGCCGGACGAACATGGAAAACCTTTGGTATCGTGCGCAGCGCTGTCGCACAAGAACGCCGAGCTTTGTGTTTCGATCTCACATTGTGGCAACACTTCCGTAGCGCTCGCTACTCTGCGGTCCAGATTTTGTCACGGCGTGGGTATTGACGTGGCATCGCAGACAGACGACCATTCCGGCTTAGCGGAAGGCGGGTTCACCTCAGCCGAAACGGCACTGTTGGACGACTGTCCCGAACCGGAACGAAGCTCCTGGCTGCTGCGCCTCTGGTGCGCCAAGGAGGCGGCTGGAAAGGCACTGGGATTAGGCTTGGCTGGAAACCCTCTGAACTATGTAGTGCAACGGATTGATCGCCATCAACAGAGCGTAAAAGTGGCAACGCAGTTTTCCGACGAACATGGTCACGGTTCCGTTTCGATGGTTGTGATAGCTCGCGTGGGTTGCGATCAGGGGCTCGCTTTTGCTGTGGCCCGAGCGGAGGGAATCTGAATGCGACGGCCGAATGCTGGCACAAGCAACAATGCGCATGATGCCCTGCTGAACGAAGTGATACTCGCTGTCGCTCAAGTGTGCGGCCGGTCCGGTGGTAATGCCCCCCTGTCTATCCGTCCGGACGCTTTTCTCGGTGCCGATCTCGGCTTGAGTTCGATCGCCGTGGCGCGGCTGGTGGGAATTCTGCAGAAAAGATGCGGCCGAGGACCTTTGCCTTTCCACAAGATGTTCACTAAGTCGGACGGCACGATGATTCAAGACGTCCGGGTTTCAGACGTGGCCGCGTTTCTAGAACAACACCTGCAAACGAAAACGCCATGAGCTTCGTTGCGCCAGCCTGCCTTGCCCGGCCGGCGACGTTGGACGACCTCAGCCACGTCGCAGAACTTCTGCATTGCGTGTTCGGGGTGCGGCAAACGGTTGCCTCCCTGCGATGGAAACTCACGGGATGCACCGGCAGACTAATCGGGTCTACGGTATTAATTAAGGACAGTCGGATCGTCGGATTTCTCGGACAGATTCCAGTGCGCCTCAACGTTATCGGCCATGAGGTTCTAGCCGCCCAGGGCTCGGATGTATGCATTCTAGAGGAATATCGCCGACTCGACGCCTTCTTGGCGCTGGTGCAGACCGCCTCCCGCGAAATGCGAACAGAGGGAGTCGCCTTGACCTATGGAATAGCCAACGCGATGGCCAACACGGTGATGGGCGAACTTCTGGGTCCCAAACGGTTGAGTCCCATTCCGCTGCTCGTCAGACCATTGTCCGCAACGGACTTTTCTCTCGGATGGCCGGGACGGATGCTTGCACGCGTTCTGAACGCCTTCGACCGCCTGATCGAACGGAAGCGTAGCTTTTTTGACAACGGATTTCGGCTGAGCCGTGTTGAGAGATTCGACAAGCGGTTTGATGCTTTTTGGCGGGAAATTCGCGATGATTACCCTGTTATGGTGGTTCGCGATGCGGCTCACCTGAACTGGCGTTACGTGGATACACCGGGCATTGTCTACGAACGGCTGTGTATCGAGCACGGCGATCGCATCAGGGGTTACGCCGTGTTAGGGTTGCGCCAGCGTAACGGACGGCTTCGCGGACACATAGCCGATCTGGTCACCATGTACAACGGTGATCAGCGGATCGCCCACGCGCTCATTCAGGCCGCCCTCGGCTGGTTCCGAGCTCAGGCGGTGGACGTTGTGGAGGTTTGGGCATTCCCGCATATGCACCTGCGTTGTGCGCTCGTCCTCCACGGATTCGTTCCCCGCCGCAGTGGTCCAGGCGGGTTTCAGGCAAGCGCTTTGGCTCCCCATCCGGAAGCCGATTTGTCGATCGCCGAGCACGCCAAGAACTGGTGTCTCGCCATGGGTGACAGCGATATGGTGTGAAAAAAGATGAATTCAGAGATGCTAGAGTCGCAGGGAGTCCGCCCCAAACTGCGATGTGGATCGGTGCTGCCGGCAGCTTTCGCCGTAGCTGTGGTGTGCGCCGTTTATGTAGGGACGCTTTCCACGCTGCATCCGTCCGTCTTCTGGTCACCCGACGAAGGCGCAAAATTCATCCAGATGCACAGCCTTCTCGTCGAACCAAACGCGCCGCATCGTCTTTCCTATGGCGCCGCTGATTCCGATCCGTTTTTCACCTTCTATCCATCCGCACCTATCTATCCTAAACCGTTATGGCCGGCTGGCGTTCGCAACCACTGGCCGGCGCTTTTCCCCGTACTCTCCCTCCCCCTCTTCCGAATAGCGGGCCTCTGGGGCTTATACTGCCTTCCCGTGGCCGGCGGCGTGCTGGCGGCGTTCCTGGCGGGAACACTGGCACGGCGCTTGAGTCCCGGCGCCGCCGCGCCCGCCATTGTCTTCTCGGGGTTGGCCTCGCCTTTGTACTTTCACTCTGCTCTTTTCCTAGAACACAGTCTCGCATGCGCACTGGCCATCGGCTCGTTGCTCTGCGGCTGGAGTCTGTTCAGCAATTCCACGCGCAGCCTACTCATCTGCTGCCCGGCGACCGTTTGCTGCCTGGCGGGCTTCTACGCCTTGAGAGACGAAGCGCTTATCTTCTTCGCCGCTCTTGTCGGCTCCGGCGTCTTGACTCTGACCGCCGGGCGAACGCGGAGAATCGCCCTCGCGGGCATAGTGCTGCTATCGATTCTGTTGCTTGCATCTTCCCAGTGGATCATGGCTTTTCCCGGTTCCGGCCGAGACGCAGCTCTCCTCTGTGACGCAGCCAATGCTCTGGCTCGGTTGAAAGACTCTGCCTTGTGGAATGCGTTGCCGCAGCACGTTTTGCATGTGCTTATCAACAACCCCGCGCAGTCTGGTGTCCCTTTGCCGCCGGTGTGCGCCATGGCCGGCCTGTGCGGCCTCTTCCTGTGCGCGCTTTCGCCGATTGTGATTCCGCCACGTCGGTTTTCATGCTGGCTGGTCGGCGTCTGCCTCGTCGTCGCAAGTGCTGCCTGCGGCCTGTGTATGCCTGAGCGTTACCGCGCCATCCACGGCCTGTTGTTGCCCATGCCCGGTGCCGTTCTTGCCTGGCTGCCCTCGCCTCACGGCCACAACCGCCAGCAGCGGGGAGAACGATTTCTGACCACGCTTTTCTTGCTGCTCCCGATTCTGCACTTGGTTGCCACCTGGCTGCTGCGCAGACCAGCCGGCGGGCCCGAATGGGGCCTGCGGTACGTGATGGTCGTCTACCTGCTGGCCGCCGTGTTGGGATGCACCGCCGTAGTTCGGTTTCTGGAGACCAGTAAAAACTGGCAGCGCTTCGCTGGCCTGGGCGCAGCAGCCATGCTTTTGGGCCTGTCTTGCGGATACAATGTCCGCGGAATTTTCGAACAGCAGGTAACCAAACGCGACCTTCGCGCCTTTGAGCAGGAAATCCGAAATGCCGGGATCGCGGTGGTGACCGATCAATGGTGGCTCGCCGCCGCCCTTGCTCCGACCTTCGTCCAGGCGGAACTCTATACGCTGAATCCCGGCACCGACTTGCCGCTGTGGGTCGATCTTGTCGGCTCGCGCGCTCCGGCGTTTGTTTACGTGAGCTATACCCCGCCCCCCAACGTGGTCCGCACCGAACGCGGCCTGCTCGCGACCCTTCGACACCAGCGAATTATCCAGCAGATGACCTTCTCTCACTTTGAAATCCAGACGGCGCCATGAACCAGAACCATGTTTTTGAATCTCCGCGTTCCGCACCGAAGAACGTCGCGCTGTCCAACCACGGATATGCCGGATATTCAACCAGCAATGGCAGGTTTTCATTGTTGAACATTCTCCACCGACCTCTCGGACTTAAACCCTTGATAAGCCCTGTGTCTCCACCACCTCGCGGGCTTGGTCTTCTGGTTTTCATGGTTCCCTTCTGTGTGTATTTCAACACCATGGCGCCCACTGTCTATGGTCTCGACAGCGCGGAACTGGCAACCGGCGCCTGTACGCTCGGCATAATTCACAGCCCGGGAGCACCACTTTTTCTGCTGGTCGGCCGGCTCTTCTGTTATCTGCCTTTTGGAGATGTGGGTTGGCGCGTGAACCTCGTATCCGTCATGGCGGGTTCTTTAACCGCCTTTTTTGTCTACGCTGCCATGAGTCGGGTTACGGGCCGCATCTGGATCGGGGTGGTAACCGCGTGGCTGCTCGCGGCGTCCTATTACGTCTGGGTCTGGACCCTGGTGGCCGAGCTTTATGCGCCGCACCTGTGTATTGTCTCGGCCTTGCTGTGGTTGGTCGTGAAATGGCGAGACACGGGACGCAGCGGCTTCCTGTGGTCCGCCGGCGCCCTGGCGGGGCTGGGCATGGGCAACCATACGGCGATAGTGCTGATTGGTCCAGGTCTGGCCTGGCTGGTGTTGACATCCAATCCGATGTTATCCCGCAAACTCTCGCGGCTCCTCGGGCCAAGCCTGGCTGCTGTTGCCGGGTTCTTGGCTGTGTTCCTTTACATACCTATCCGTCATGCCGCCCATCCGGCCATGGACTACGTGCGGGACTACTTTCCTGAAGTTAATCTGCTGTCCCTCAGGGGATGGATTTGGATGATCCGCGGCGGCATGTTCGAGTCACTGTTCTTCAGTGTTCCCTTGGCCGACATTGGCGGTCACCTGCGCCGTTTGGCGGTACAAGTGCTGGCCAATTACGGGGCGCTCGCAGCGGCCCTGGCCCTGCTCGGGGCAATGGCCGCTTTGGCAGGTGCACAGGAACACAGACATTTTGCTGTAGCGTGCCTACTGCTGTTCGTCTTTCACGCCGGATTCTACCTGGCATACGGCGCCCTTGACGCTGAATGGATGTACTCGGTGTGCTATCTGGTTCTGGCACTGTTTTTTGGTCTGGGGATGACAGCCTTGGCGGAGCACGTTTCCTCCGCAAACCTGCTCACCCTTCTGTCTGGCGTGCTGGTCCTGAGGCTCGTCTGGTTCAATGTCCCCTATGTCAACCTCAGCGGCGACCGCTCGGCCCGCGTCACGGGCGAAACCATCCTCGCAGCCTTGGAGCCGTACGCTGTCTTCGTCGGCATGTGGGAACATGTGCCGATTCTGGAGTATCTGCAAATTGTCGAACAGCGCCGACCCGACGTGCGGCTGGTAAACGGTGTTTTTGTCGGCCCTTCAGGAGTGCAACAAATTGCGCATGCCGCGCACGCCGCCGGAAATGCCGTCTACACGACGGCCACCAATCTCTTTTCTGCAGATTTCACCTTTACTCACCTGCCGGAAGCGCTGTGCTATCGCGTCACAAAGGCGGCAGCGACCAGATCGGAAAAGGTGCAGTAAACAAAAGGTTGGAAGGGATGAAACTGGAACCCGCCGGCGGGGGTGGCCGGGGGCCGGAAAGGCCGCGTGTTGACTTGTCAACCGACCACCGCTTTTCCTTTGGCGCGGAACTTGTTCAGAGAGATACAAACTCAGGGCATATCAAATTCTCACGAACCGCCAATGCCCTTCTTATCAACTTTTGCTGATCTACAGTGCTGATCATGGCATAAGAGGCCTCCTCGGTCCGAGGAGAATCAACTTATGAACTCGGAAACCAGCAAACTGCTCAAAGTGGGACGGCAAGGCATCATGGTTCGCAATGAACGGATACCTGCGTCGTTCTTCCGCCATCAACAGCCGGGCAAGCGGTTTGTGGTGTTGAGCGGCGGAGAGCGGCGACTGATGCATGTGCGCGTAGCTGACCTGGACGCCATACGGCGAGCTTATCGCGAATACTTGCGGACACGGAAACAACGGAGACGAACGAAAAATAGTCATTAGCGCCCGTCTTCCTCTCCGTAGTCGGACACTGGTGTCCGGGGGGGAGACAGATCCGGCAAAGGACGAAAAACTGTGCGCGACGTCGCAAATCTGGTTTGTAAACAGCTGACTGTACTTGTACTCCTTATTGCCGTCGATCTGACCATCAGCTTTCCGATCATGGGGGCAACTTATCGACCCTTCAGTTGGATGTCCATTGCCCGAGCTGACGCGGCCACGTTGTATCCGGTGCTCCGCAATGTGGTCGTTGCAAAAGGGATGTCAACATTCAGCGTGACGAATGTCGCCGTGGGTGCCCACGTCGTCTTGGAGCGTACCACGAACTTGTTGGATAATGCCAGCTGGAGTCCGGTGGCCTCGACGACCACCGCGAGTCAAGGCATCTCCCTGATAGATACCAATCCCATCACCCAGGCGGTCTTTTACCGCGTGCGACAGATTCTCGGCGAGGTACCGTGAACGGGTCTTCCCAGGATGTGGCCATCATAGGCATGGCGGGAGTTTATCCAGGCGCTCCAACCGTCACCCGCCTCTGGAGAAATATCCTAGCTAAAGTCGAAGCCGTATCGGATGCGCCGGAAAGCTGGAATGCTGCGCGCTTTCATAACCCTGCTGCAGACGGCAGCGACAACACGCACACCTATTGCCAGAGAGGGGGGTTCATCGAACCGTTTGCCGAATTCGACCCCCTGGACTTTGGCATTATGCCCAATTCCGTTGACGGCAGCGACCCGGGCCATTTTCTGACCCTCAGCGTAGCGCGCGAAGCTTTGGCCGACGCGGGCTATCTGGACCGGACCTTCGACCGTCGTCGCGTGGGAGTCGTGATCGGTCACGGCAGTTATCCCAACCGCGGCATGACCGCCAGCGGCGCCTACGGTGAAGCTGAACGCTTCGTCGAGTTGCTGCGCTCCGTCGTTCCAGAACTTCCGGCGGAGGCTATGGACGAGTTTGTGCGGCGGATCAAGAGCCGACTGCCGCCGTTCACGCCCGACACTTGTCCCGGCCTCATCTCCAACGTGCTGGCTGGCCGCATTGCCAATCGTCTGGACCTCATGGGGCCTAACTATCTGGTTGACGCCGCCTGCGCCTCTGCGCTCGTGGCGCTGGATGTCGGCATCCATGAACTGAAAACGGGCCGCTGCGACATGATGCTGGTCGGCGGTGCACAGGAAAACACTAATGCCTACGTCTTCACCGTCTTTTCCATGCTGGGGGCGTTGTCGAGGCGCGGCAAGCTGTGTCCGTTCGACAAACATGCCGACGGCACCTTGTTGGGCGAGGGCATCGGGTTCACCGTCATCAAGCGCTTGGCCGACGCCGAGCGGGACGGCGACCGCATCTATGCGGTTATCAAGGGAATCGGTCTGTCCAGCGATGGCCAGGGGCAGGCGTTTCTGGTGCCGCGCCTCGAGGGCGAGGTGACCGCGATGGAAAGAGCCTACGCGGCAGCCGGAGTGTCGCCATCCACCGTGGATCTCGTGGAGGCCCACGGTACCGGTACGGTCGTCGGCGACCGCACCGAGATTCAGGCCATGACGCAGGTTTTCGGCGCGCGCAATGGCAAGCTCCCACGCTGCGCCATCGGTTCGGTCAAGTCAATGATCAGCCACACAATCCCTGCTTCCGGCATGGCGAGTCTTTTCAAGACGGCCTTCGCGTTGTACCACAAAGTGCTTCCGCCCACGCTGTGCGAAGAACCAAACCCCGATCTGGGCATCGAACAGAGCACCCTGTATGTGAACACCGAACCCCGCCCCTGGATTCACGGCAAGCCGCATCCCCGGCGCGCGGGCGTGAGCGCCTTCGGCTTCGGCGGCATCAACAGTCATCTTGTGCTGGAGGAGTACGCGAACAAGCCTACTGCAGAGACGTTGCTGCACGATTGGCCCTGCGAATTGATCGTCCTGCGCGGCGCCTCCCGTGAGGCCGTGCGGGAGGAAGCGGTCCGCCTGCGCCGGTTCCTCGAACGGCATCAGGATCGGCCGTTGCGCGACATCGCCTTCACGGTCAACACTGACGGCAGCGCCGAATCGGCGAGATGTCTGAGCATCGTCGCCGAAAGCCTGGAGGATCTTGGCGACAAGCTTGACGCGGCTGCAGCCGGCCTCGCCGACTCCACGCGAAGCGACCTTCACGAGCGCGCGGGCATCTATTTCACGGATCGGCTTCTGACCCGCGAAGGACAACTCGCTTTTCTCCTGCCCGGCGAAGGCGCTCAATACCCGGGCATGCTCGCCGACCTTTGCATGCACTTCGAGGAGGTTCGGCGCTGGTTTGACCGCGCGGACCGGGCGTTCTTCGAGCGCGGGCGCGAGCCGCTCCCCAGCCAAATCGTCTTTCCGCCGCCGCATCTCACGGCGGAGGAGCGAAGGCTGGTGGACGGAGCTCTGTGGAGCATGGAGTACGCCCTGCCCCTGATCGCGGCGGCCGACGGAGCCCTTTACCACCTGCTCCTGGTGCTGGGCGTGCGGCCTCAGGCCATTGCCGGGCACAGTACGGCTCAGGACCTGGCGCTCGAGGCGGCCGCGTTCGCCCATCGCGTCACCCCGGACAACGTCATGGAGCAGCCGGTGATCGAGGACCGCTTGCTTGAGCAATGGGTGCGCGATCTCGTCCCTCCGGCTCGGCTCCTGTCGGTGGGTGCGTCAGACCCGGCGCGTGTGGCCGCGCTGGCGGCGGAGAGCAACGGCACGCTCTACGTGGCCATGGACAACTGCCCCAACCAGGTCGTGCTCTGCGGCACCGTCGACGCGATCGAGAAGGCGCGCGCGACGCTCGAAGCGGAAGGCGCGCTCTGCCAGTTCCTCCCCTTCGACCGCGGCTATCACACGCCGATGTACCGGCCAATCTGCGAGCGGCTGGAGCGGACCGCCGGCACGTACGAAGACCGCGTGCCGCGCATCCCGGTCTACTGCACCACCACGGGCCAACGGCTGCCCGAGGACCCCTCCGCCATCCGCCGGATCATGATTGACCAATGGGCCGAACCGATCCGTTTCCGGCAAACCATCGAAACGATGTACGCCGACGGCGTACGTGCGTTTCTGGAAGTGGGGCCCCGCGGCAATCTGACGGCCTTTGTGGACGACATTCTGGCCGGCCGGCCGTATCTCGCCGTTCCTATGGATGTGCCTGCGCGCTGCGGCCTGCAGCAACTGCACCACGCCCTGGCGCAGCTCTGCGCGCATGGCGTGCAGGTCCGGCTGGATCGTCTGTACACCGGCCGCAGCTGCACCCGTGTGTCGTTGGACAACAACGCAGGTCCGCTCGTCGCGCCAGCCCGCCGCCCGATAAAACTCAAGATGGACATTCCCCTGGTGACCCTCGACGACGCGGACCGCCGGAACCTGCGGTCGGCCCTGGCAACCGCCCTGGGCGGCCGGGACTCCGCACCGGCGGCGGTTCCGACGCCGGAGTCGTGCGCGCCGTGCCTGACCCCTTCCACGCCCGACAGCGATACGCCCCTGCACACGCACCTCCGGACGATGCGCCGGCTCACGGCGCTCCACGAAGAGGTCATGCGAGCGGCCCTCGCCCCGCGCCAGAACGACTAATCAAAAAATTATCAAGCTCTTTTCCTCCTGCAATCGCCCCTTCCTACCTTGTCGTGGTTTACAAATTCACATCGAACCGGAAGGAGGTGATGCAAGCGTAAGAAAACGACCGGTCGCAATGTCGAACGGCATGGGGTACGTCTTCAGCAGATTGCAGGATATATCAGTAAGAAAGAGATCTTGGCAACGCGACAAGGCGGCATAGAGAAAGGTGAAAAACGAGACAGACAGAAGGAGTCAACTATGAAGCAGGTATTGGAACCGAGTAGGTGGGGGAGACTTGTGGGTTTGCTGGGGGCGGCTTTGTGGCTGATCCTTTCAAACCTGGCCCTGGCTACGCCCAACCGGCGGCCCATTGCGGACGCGGGCGGGGTGTACCAGATCAACGAGGGCGAGGCGCTGGCCTTGGACGGCAGCAGGTCGAGCGATCCAGACAACGATCCACTGACCTACGCGTGGGACCTGGACGACGACGGGCAGTTCGCCGATGCCACGGGAGCGACCCCGACGGTACCGTGGGCGACGCTGCTCAACCTGGGTCTGCCGAGCGACGGGTCATGGCTGCCGGTGGCGCTGCGCGTGAATGACGGCCGCGGTGGAGTGGATACGGACTACACGTGGCTGGCAATCTCGAACGTGGCGCCCCAGGTGACGCACGGCGGCCCGTATGAGATCGACGAGGGCCAAGACCTGGCCCTGGCCGGCACGGCCACCGACGCGGGTGGCGACCCGCTGACGGTCGGCTGGGACCTGGACAACGACGACACCTACGATGACGCGACGGGCGCGGCTCCCACGGTGAGTTGGGCCACGCTCGCGGCGCTGGGGCTGGCGAGCGACGGCAGCGACCTGCCGATCGGCCTCCAGGCCGACGACGGCCAGGGCGGCACCAACCGCGCCGTCACGACGCTGACGATCAACAATCTCCCCCCGGTAGCTGAGGCGGGCGGTCCCTATCAGGTCGCCATCGGCTCGGACCTGGTGCTGGCCGGTTCGGCGACGGATCCGGGCGGTGACACGCTCTCCTACGAGTGGGACATTGACAACGACGGACAGTACGACGACGCCACCGGCGCGACCCCGACGATCGCCGCGGCGTACCTGGCGGCGGCCGGACTGACGATCAGCAACTCGATCACCATCCACCTGAAGGTGACCGACAGCGAGGGGGCTTCCCACACCAACTCCGCGCTGGTGCGCGCGAGCAACGAGCCGCCGGTGGCGAAGGCGGGCGGACCGTATGCGATCGACGAGGGCGCCGACCTGGATCTGGACGCGAGCGGCAGTTCGGACCTCAACGGCGACGCCCTGACCTGTGCCTGGGACCTGGACAACGACGGGCAGTTCGACGACGCCACGGGCGCGACCCCGACGGTGCCGTGGGCGACGCTGCTCAACCTGGGGCTGGCGAGCGACGGCTCGTCGCTGACGATCCAGGTGCGCGTGGAAGACATCTTCGGCGCCTCCAGCACCGACAGCGCGACGCTGACGATCGCCAACCTTGATCCCGTGGCGGAGGCGGGCGGTCCCTACACGGCCGACCACGGCGCTTCCGTGACCCTGGCCGGCTCGGCGACCGACGCCGGCGGCGACACGCTGTCCTACGCGTGGGACCTGGACGGCGACGGGCAGTATGACGACGCGACCGGCGCGACGCCGACGGTTCCCGGCGTGATTCTGCGCGGGCTGGGCGCGGGCGAGCATACCATCGGCCTGCAAGTTCAGGACGGACAGGGCGGAACGAACACCGCCACAGCCGCCCTGACGATCGGCGCGGCGCCGACGGCGGGCTATGTGGCGGGCGACTTCCACCAGCACTCGACCTTCACCGATGGCAGCTACAGCTTCAACAAGGTCATGGCCGCGAACAAGCGGTTCGGGCTGGACTGGTGGGCGAACAGCGAGCACGGCGGGCGGTTCAATCGCGACGGGCGCACGAGCGGGCTGGACACGGGCGTCACCGCCTACTGGGATCAGGACCCCAGCGTGACCATTCTGGGCAACAACCTGACCGTCTCCGGCGGGCACACCAACATGTGGCGCTGGCAGTCCCTGCGCGACTACTCGTGGCCGACCCTGCTGGCGGCGCGCTCAACCTACGCCGACCGGGTCATCATCCAGGGTCTGGAGTGGAATCCGCCTGGAGCGACCCCGCCCGGAGCGGGTGGTTTGTATCACGAGCACTGCTCGATGGCCTGCATCGCCAACCAGTTCGGCGCCAGTCCGAACGCCAACCCGGTGGCGCAGTTCGAGTACCAGTTCGACGCCTACGACAACGACACCTCCGGGGCTAACGGACTCGGCTGGACGAAGAGCCCCTTCGCCAACAGCGACGACGCCAAGCTGCTCCAGGCGGCGCAGTGGCTGGCGGCCAACTACGGAATGCAGAGCTGGCTGATCCCGGCGCACCCCGAGCGCAAAAAGTGCTGGACCGTGCAGACCTTCCGCATGCTGAACGACGCGGCCCCTACCGTCGCCTTCGGCTTCGAGTCCATGCCGGGGCACCAGAAGTCCAGCCAGCGCGGCGAGTACTCCAGCAGCTCGGCGGGCGGGGGAACCTACGGCGGCTGCGGCATCTATGCCGCGAAAGTCGGAGGGTTATGGGACGCGATGTTGGGCGAAGGCCGCGCCTGGTGGCTGTTCGCCAGTTCCGACTTCCACAGCGATCTTGGAGCCGACTTCTGGCCCGGCGAATACCAGAAGACCTACACCTACGTGACCAACCGCGCCGATCCCCAGGCCATCGTGAACGGCCTGCGGTCAGGAAACAGCTGGGTAGTGATGGGCGATCTGATTGACGCGCTGGAGTTCGACGTCGACGGCGTGCCGATGGGCGGAACACGTACGTTCGCCCCAGCGAGCGTGACGGTCACGATCCGGGTGCACGATCCGGAAGGTTGGAACTGGGGGCCAGAAGGCCACAACACGCCCGTGCTCGACCATGTGGACGTGATCGCGGGCGAGTACTCGGCGAAGATTCCGACCAACAGCCCGGCCTACACCAACGACGTCAATCCGACCGCGCGCGTGATCGCACGCTTCGGCGCCGTGGCCTCGGGACCGGATGCCAACGGCATCAGTACCACGGCCTGGACGGACGAAGGCAACGGCTGGAAGCGGATGACGCTCTCGGTCAACGTCGAAGGCAAGAAAAAGTACCTGCGGCTGCGCGGGACAAACCGCGCGGTGAACGACGGCGAGACGGACGCGGCGGGTAATCCGGTACTGGATGTCCCCGGACAGAACACGCCGGAGAAGGCTTGGGATGACCTATGGTTCTACTCGAACCCGATTTTTATAGACCCGACCACAGTCAGTCTAACCGTGACCAGCGACCACGGCACGGCGACGCCGGCAGTCGGAACCAACCTGTTCGCGGCGGGCACGCCTATCACAGCCAGTGTAACCTCTCCCGACGTCCAGGGGACGACCCGCTACGTGTGCAACGGCTGGACGGGGACTGGCAGCGTGCCGGCCAGCGGCAGCAGCAACAGCGTGGAGTTCACCCTTAACGAAGACTCGACGCTGACCTGGACCTGGCGGACGCAGTACTGGCTCGATACCGGCGTGAATAACAGTGGCGGCAGCGTCAACGTGGACGACAGCTGGCAGGACGCGGGTGCTTCCATCACAGTGACGGCGACGGCGGTCAGCGGCTTCACGTTCGCGGGCTGGACGGGCACCATCGTGTCGGCCAACAACCCGCTGGTGGTAGCCATGAGTCAGGCGCAGGCCATCACGGCCGTGTTTGTGCCGACAATCACGTACGTAGACGATGACTATAGCACCACCAACGCTGGCGGACACGTGTACGGCGACAACGCCTTCAACAGCCTCCAGGCCGCGGTGAACGCCGTTCAAGCGGGCGGCACGGTGTACGTCCAAGACGGCGTCTACGACACCGGCTCGACGGAAGTCAACGGCATGGCCTGCCGTGTCGCGCTGACCAAGGCGGTAACGCTGCGCAGTGTCAACGGCCCATCCGGTGCGATCATCCTCGGTCAAGCCGACCCGGCGACGACGAACGGCCCACAGGCGGTCCGGTGCGCCTACGTCGGTACCGGCGCCTCGCTGATCGGATTCACGCTCAGCGACGGTCACACGCAGGCCCGGCCGGCCGGCGGCTACGAACCCTGGTGGATTCCGCTGATGTACGGTGGCGGCCTCTTTGCCGAAGCCGGCGCCATGGTCTCCGACTGCATCATAGAAGACTGCACCGCGGCCGGCGCGGGTGGCGGTGTCTATCTGCAAGGCCCCGGCACGACGCTGCGCAACTGCCAGGTGACCCATAACCGGGCCGAGGGCGGAGGCGGCGGCCTCTGCGCCATGGACAACACCGTGGTGGAGAGCTGCACGCTGGCCGACAATGTTTCAGCCTTCCGGGCAGGTGGTCTGTGGGCCAACAAGGCGACCGTGCGCAACAGCATCGTGTGGGGCAACGTCGCTCCCTTGGACGCCAACTACTACCGCAACGCCGGAACGTTCCTGGCGGTCTGTGCCACCCCGCTCGCTTCGGGCACGGGGAACATCGCCAGCGATCCGCAGTTCGTCTCCACCGAGAACGGCAACTACGGACTGGCCGGCACCTCGCCCTGCATCGACGCAGGCAGCAACCAGACGTGGATGGCAGACGCCAAGGATCTCTTCGGCGAGGTCCGCTCGCAGGACGGCGATGGAAACGGCTCGGCGATCGTGGATCTGGGCGCCATTGAGTTCGGCACGGCTCCGAAGGTGGCAATCGTGGCCAACGGATTCAATGCGCCTCTGTCGGTCCCGGCGGGCCAGCGGGTGCAACTGTTGGCTACGGCCAATCGCGGCCAGGACGTGGGCCAGAAGGACTGGTGGATTTTGGCCGCCACGGACTTCGGCTGGTATTACTACGATCTGGCGACCGGGTGGCAGCCGGGTATCCAGGTCAGCTACCAAGGTCCGTTCATGTCGCTGGGAATGACCCCGCTGATGGACACCACGGGGTTGCCCGCAGGCAACTACTGGTTCTACTTCGGCGTGGACAACCGGAAGGACGGGGTTCTGCAGATCGACACCCTGAACTACGACGCCGTGGCAGTGACGGTATACTGAAAATAGAATCGGGCCGGGATACCGGACAGCCGGTATCCTGGCCCCTCTAAAAGAGGTAACTGACGATTCCGGGCTGCGAGGTACCACCAAAAACAACAAGAAAAGCCTGCTAGCCTGAATCGTCGGGCCGGAGCGGACGCAAGTCAGCTCCGGCCTTTTTTTTCGCCGCCCCGGCCTCCGCTTCTTCGCCGACCTTCCTACCCCAGCCGCCGCCGGCCGCCCGACGGGATGCTCCGCAAACCATTGGCTGCGCTGAGGGATGCGGTAATGGGTGCTCGGCCCGGCACGGACTATTCACTGGAGACCCGCCTTCCAGCCGGACCGGTCTTCTGGCGCCATTGGCGACAGACACCATCAGCCATTCCGCCTGATCGCTCCACTTACGGGGACGCGCTTCGTCGCGTGCGTTGTTATTGCCGCGGTCTTGGCCGGTGCGACGGCTTGCTCGGAGGCGCTTGTCCAACCTTCCGCCGGGTATGCGACCTCTCCCTGTCTGCGGAGCCAAGCGCTTTGGATCGCTGCTGTCGTCGGCCGCTTTCCGGTTCCCGACGCGACACGCAAAGCGCCAGAAGTACCGCCGAGCGTCCTCGCACGGCTGCTTCGGTCGGGCGGGTCTTCGGGACGGCCGGAGGTAGAACCCGCCTGCGCCCCCGGCGGCAGGGCGACTACGTTCTGCGATCAAACCAACGAGCCAGGACGCGACCGAGGCGGCCGCCGGCGGCGGCCAGAGGCGCGCGGTCGGCGGGGGTCGGGACCCGATCGTTGAGCGGAAGACCCGCCCGGCGCTCCAGCCATTGACCCAGCCGGCAAGGTTCGCTCGGATCGTAAAACGCCTGCATCAGCCGATGGCCCGCGCCGGCGTTGTCCACTGCCGCCAGTTCGTACCAGGGGTCGCCGTCGTCGTCCGTCCATTCGTTCAACTCCAGACGGGTCGCTTCGCCCTGGACGGTCCAGCGCGCGCCGAAGCGGCGCCGCAACGTCAACCGCCCCGGCTCGATCCGCCACTCGTTGCGGCCGCGCCACAGTCAGACGCCCTTCCATGCCAGCCAGGATGCTCCGGCGAACGCCATGGCCGCAAGAGCGCCCAGGTTCGGATTGCGGATCGTCTTGCGGATCAGTCCCAGCGCGACCGCCCACACAACGGCAGCCGTCGCCGTCATTGCCAACGCCTGCCGGCGACGCGTACCGGGATCCGGCACCAGCAGCGTCCCGCCTTCGGGCGCGGCGACTTCCTTCCAGCCATCAGGAAGCTCCTCCGACAGGATCGCCCCCTCCGTCGAGGGCAGATTGAACCCAGATTTTGCGTTTGAGAATTGGCAGGTATTTGTATCGTGCTGCGCACAAACAAGTTGAAATGCAATGCAGTTGTCCATCTTTTGCACCGAAATGTTAAAGCCACTTTCTGAAGAGAAAAGCAGCCAATTCTCAAACCCTTCGGGATTGCCGAAAACAGGCAATCCGCTTTGTTGCGGGAGGTTCGCAGTATGCGCATACACCTGCACCTCCCGCGCCTTGCATCTTGCCTGTTTTGGCCAATCGCAAAATCTGGGTTGAAGCGGCCGTGAAGCGCCCCACGCCGCGCGGCCGCAGCCGCACTTCCCATCCGCCGAATGTCTTCTCGCCAAGCACGATGCTCCGCCGTCTCGCCTGTCCTCCGGACCTCGTACCGCCTTGATAAGGGCAGCAGAATCTGTACCCGCCGGGCGACTGATGGTCTTCATGCCAACTGCATGCCCCGGCTCTGTCCGCCGACGAGGTCGCAGAGCAGCGCCCGCAGACGTAAGCAGCGCTCAAGGTGGCGTGCATGTCGTTCCTGCAGTCGTTGTACACAAGGGTTCGAAAACGCCAGGCCTCCCGCGCTCATCAGTGTGTTCTTCATCGCGACCAGTTGCACGGCCAACTTGTTGGCCTCCTCCAGTTCACGCCGTTCCGCTTGCAGCAGTCTGGCCAAGTCCCTGTCGGTAGCCAATCTAACACCGCCACGACCGGATCCGTCAGGATTGCGAAGGATGCGATCATCCGCAAACAAGCTGGATGGAATCTTACTGTATTCAGGCGGCCCGCTTCGACGAGTTCGGCTCGAGCTTGACGAGCGCTTGATTAACCACTCCTCGTAAGCCGTTAAAATCATCTTGATATCCTTCTTGCGTACGTGTATGCGCCAATCCTGTTCCGCGGGACAAACGACGAACTTCCGTCCCGGTTGTCCGTGGCGAAAGAAAGCGAGGGGGATGTTTTTTTTCCCTATCTGCAGCCCGCTCTGGGGCACCCGCTGCAAACATTTCTGGTTGCCCATAGGATGCCTCCTGATTTGAATTCGCTGACAGAAAAACAAAGACCTGTCAGAGATTGATCAAAATGGCGCAAAAAATCGGTCAGTATTACGGCGTGACCATAAGCCGCCCATCGCTGCCTGCCTCCATTCTTCTGCTCCACACGGGCAAGCGTGATGCGGGTGGTCAGCCGAGTGGCAAACAGGGCTCTGACACCGCGCCAATCGCTGGCTAATGCTTGAGGGCTAGCATGTTCTCGATGCGCATCGCTCTCCTCAGCGTCAACGCTTTCATACCCTGCGACGGATTCCGCCTGATCCTGGCGCTGTTGCGACGGGATGGGCACGATGTGACTGTCGTGTCCATACCCCGGCAGGAACCGCAGACCTGCACGGCACACGAGTTGACTCAGCTTGGGACGATCGTGGAGAGCTCAGACCTGGTTCTGGTGGGCGTGTACAGCGCCTTTTCCGCGCGGGCCATCCAGGTCACCGAGCACCTACGCGCGCTGCGTCCCGACCGCATGATCGTGTGGGGCGGACCGCACTGCGTGGCCTCACCCGAGGCATGTCTGCGTCATGCTGATGGCGTCTGCTTCGCGGAGGGTGATGAGGCCGTGTCGCTCTTCGTCCGCCACCTGGCCGCCAGCGATCCCGCATGGATCGAGACGCCGAACTTCGCCTTTCGCATACCCGACGGACCGCGGGTCAACCCGCTGCTGCCGCCCACCACCAACCTCGATGGGCTGCCGTTTTACGACTATAGCTTCGAAAACGAATTCGTTTTGAACGGAGCCCTGGAGCCGATGGGAACTAATGTTTTGAAGCGCTATCTGCCAGTTCATCCTTTCCTGGTACCAACGGCGACATTCCTGACATCGCGCGGTTGCCCACATCATTGCGCCTACTGCAACAACTGCCGCTACACGGCGCTGCACGGGGGGCCGGTGCCCATCCGGCGTCAGTCCGTAGGCCGCTTCATGGACGAGGTGGAACACACTCTCGCCCGGATGCCATTCGTCGAGCGGGTGCTGTTCGGCGATGACGATTTTCTCATCCGCCCCGTGGTGGAGCTTGAGGAATTCGCCGCGCGTTATCGCAAAACTGTCGGTCTACCGTTTGCGGTATGTCTGAGCGCCAACACCTATCGCCGCAACAAGCTCGACATACTGCTCGACGCCGGCTTGACCATCGCCCAGATCGGCGTGCAGTCTGGCAGCCAGCGCGTGCTCGACGAGGTGTACCGCCGCGGCGTATGCGTGGAGAAAGCCCGGGCGGTCATCGCCGAAGCCGCGCCGCGCCTTGCGGCACGCCGCGGCCTCGTGCTGGCCGACTTAATCGTTGATAACCCCTACGAGACCGAAGACGACGTGCTGGCCACCTATCACTTTATCGTAGATCTGCCGAAGGAGACGTTCACGGAGATTTTCGCGCTGGTATTCCTGCCTGGCACACCGCTCTACGACCGGGCCCTGGCGGATGGGCACATTCGCCCCTTCGATCCCTCGACGTTTCGCGATTATACCAGCCGCGCCGCGCTATATCAGGTCAACTACCCGCTACTGCTGATCCGCCTGCTGGAAGCGCTGCGCGAGGAGCGCCTTCACCGCCGGGTGCCGCGCCGGTTGCTGCACGCGCTGGCCGCGCGGCCAGTCGTGCGGCTCATGCGACTCGTCCCCCGTCCGGTCATGGGCTGGATGATTCGCCGCCTGCCCGGTCTGATCCACCGGCTGGTTCGGACCGCGCGTAAGGCTGCGCGTAGATTGTCATAGTGCCATCATCTACGTCGGCAAGGCTAACTACCATCCGGGCACAAGATCGGCAACGGAGTTGAAATTCGCCGTTCCCCGCCCACGGGCGGAAGGGGAAACCGCGCATAGCGTTTCCGCGTACTGTCCCAGAAGACCCAGCGGTACCCAGCGTCGTCCAAGGCTCGCTCGAATGTGAATGTTACCTCAGTCGGGTGCCCGCGCTCATTAATCTGGCGCACAACTGCCGTCATGCCAGGAAGCAGGGTGTGGTCGTCGGGCGCGAAGCGTTGCGATTCAACACGGAAGGCCGTGCTGATAATCCGGGCCTTGTATAGTTCGTGGCGCCAAGGTGCGCCGCGTGGCACATCTCCGGTTCGCAGCCGCGCCGGGATCAGCGGGCCATCTTGGGAAACCAAGGTCAGCATATTCGTTCCCGTCCGGCGGACGACTGTGTCACCCAAGCTCGAAGACAGGATACGCATCCGGCCGGGTAATTCCGCGCCATCCTGAATTAGAAAGTAAGGCAGATAGGAGAGATACATGACATCGGGCGAGTTGACTACAACCAACTCCTCTTGCGACGCCGCACTCAGAACTTGGTCAACCGTCATCGGAGGAGCAGAGCGGCGGAATAGATAGGTGAGCCGTTTCACGTGTCCTGGCAGCGGTTGGAGCAGGTGCAGAACCACGAACATGACAGCAGTGGCATGCAGCGCTCTGCGTCGGCCTTGTTCCTTGGGAAGCCAGGCGCAGCCGTCAGCAACGCCGGCGACAAAGCCCGCCACCAGTGGTACAAATCCCAGAGCGGCGTAAAGCGTAATTCGGTCGTCAGGTACCGTCGTGGCACAAGCCGGAACCAAGGTCAGCACGAGACCCAACGCCCAGAAGCGCACGGTAGGCGCCCGTCGAAGCAGAGGAAGAAACACTCCCGTCAGGACAATGACAGTCGCCAAGACCAAGCTCCATGCCCAAGGTTTCAAATGAGGCGCAAGGCGAGCGTATCTGCCGAGGATTGGGCTTGTGAAAACATCCGCTATCAGAATCGGCGCCCATTCGAGAAGATTACGAATGTAGCGCAGCGGTTCGCGCGCGGGATCAATATAGAGACCGGAATACGCGACACCGAAACCCAATCTCTGGTATATCAGGCGCCAAGCCATGAGAAGAACCGCAAACGGAACCAGGCTGAAAAAACGCGTCTTCCATGGACGTTGGTCGAGGAACACTGCATAACTGAAAAGGTAACCTGCAGCAGCTACGCCCCCCTCTCCGGCCAGTAGTGCGGCGGCGAAAGCAAACCACGACCCGACCGTGGACCTCACTCGCGCCGCCTCGACTCCGCGACTGTGCAGCCAGATGGTCAACGCGACGAAAAAAGCTGTCATCAAAGTGTTTCGGGCGGCGATCCAGCTCAGCGCTTGCCAGTTCTCCTGATTAAGAGCCAGCAGCAACGCCGCCAAGCCTGGCACCCATGGTCTTCCGTCCAAGCTGCGGTACAGCGCCCACGCCGCCAACAGAAAGGCACCAAACCAGAACGCGTTCTGAAGATGCATGGGTAGCGACCGCGCAGGCCACACTTGATAATCCACCCAGTGAGTGGCTGCCGCCAGAGGGCGCCAAAAGGATTGTCGGCCGCTCTTGGCCGTCCACCACGGCAGGACACCGTCATCCATCGCTCGGCGTGTCAATCCAGGGCGAAACCAATCGAACAATGTGATGGTTGCGGGGACGAAACGGTGGGCATCCGTGAAGAATCCCTTTGCCTTGATGGGATGTCCGAATGTCAGCTTGGCGGCCTGCACGAGGTCGTCGCCGGAAAACGGCGCCCGCCACGCCGGGGCGCTCAGCAGAAACGCTAGGATCGCCAGAAAGCCAGGAAACGCGGCATGCCCGAGCCATCGCTTGAGAAATTCGACACGCATGACTGGACTCAGTTCTATTGTTCTAATGCTAGCGCAGGGTGTGTTGCCTGTAAGAAGACGGCAAGGTCAAAGACCCGGTATTCTATGTTGAACACGATTGAGCCATACCGGTCTGTGGCCAACCTTGAGAACCTGTCCGTCGTCGCTCATCCAAACTTCGATCTTTAAAACCTGTTTACGGTCCTCTTCAAGAGTAGCGCCTTTTGCCACCGCCAGTGCTTCACGGCCGAGCCACGTTACAATCACCCGCGTTCTCGTCTCATGGCCGGGCGACTCTAGCCGGATGATGTAGCCTGGGTCGTACGCGGAAAGGTCCAGATTCGTGCAGCATTCGAGCACCGCCGCGGCCGCCAGCCGCCGTACCGCTTCGGAGTCGAGGGGTACCGCCGTGGCAGTCGCGGTGCGACGACCTGCCCCACCAGCTCCAGGATGAACTTGTGGAGTAAGCGACGCGGATGATCCGCTCCGCATCTCGTTACTGGCTGGCATGACAAGTTTCGCACCCTCTCGAAGCCGATCTGGATCAGTTATAGCATTGGCCGCCGCAATCAGGCGCCACATCCGCGCATCACCGTAGTGGGTCTGAGCAATGCCGGACAGGGTTTCGCCTTGTTTCACCGTATGTATGACACACTCCTGGCCCTCACACACGAAGCGCACCAGCCACCCCAGCACAAATGTGGCCAGCCACCTTGTTCCCCGAATCTTCACACGGAACAATATGATCACGCAAAACCGGCAATACCAGCAAAACGGCCATAACAACCAAGAACTAACACGTCGCAAACGCAAATGTGACGCACTGCCCGAACAATGGATAGCGAATTTCCGTACCGCCGCGTAATCCGGCACATCATTATGCGCATTGCCCACATCTGCACCAGGTTCAACCGTTTAAGCGAGACGTTTGTCTACGATCTCATCGCAGGGCTTGAACGCGTGGGAACTGAAAATCACGTTCTGACCTCCAAACGCGTCAACGTGATGGAACGACCGTTTCCCAGAGTGCGCGTTGTCCCCGTGCCGCTGTGGTGCATGGCTGCGTTCGTGATCCGTAAATACTGCCTGAACATCTATCGGTTTCCCTTGCCTTGGCAGGCGACCCGGAAAGCCTTGGCGGCGATCAGTCCGGATGTCATTCTCGCGCATTTTGGCAGCGCGGGGGCTGCCATCGCTCCTGTCGCGTTCGAAATGAGAATTCCTCTCGTCGTGGTCTTTCACGCCTTCGATCTTTTTACGCGCCCTTTCGGCCCTGCCACCTACAAGGAACTCTGGGCGTCGGGTGCGAAGGCCGTCACTGTCTGTGAACACTCCAAACGGCGGCTGCTCGAGCTCGGTTGTCCCGCGAAGGGGGTCCAGACGATCCATTGCGGCGTGGACATCTCACGGTTTTCCCCAGCAGAGGATTGGCCGACGCGCGAAAAGGGTCTTCGGCTTGTTGCCATCGGTCGCTTCGTGGAAAAGAAGGGGTTCGATGACTTAATTCTGGCCGTGGGCACGCTACGCAGCCGCAGGGCACAACCGATTCGTCTGGACATTTGGGGTGACGGGCCACTGAAGGGGCGTCTGGAATGCCTGGCGCAGAGGCTCGGACTGAGCACGACTGTGTTCTTCAAAGGTATTGTCGCCAGCCGCGATGTTCCTCGTCTCCTGCGACAGTACGACGCCTTCGTCTCGCCCAGCAGGACAGCCCGTAACGGCGACAGCGAAGGCATCCCTGTCACCATTCTCGAAGCGCAGGCCGCAGGGCTGCCCGTGGTGGCGACCCGACACGCCGGAATTCCTGAAGGGATTCCACGCGAAAATCACTATCTGCTGGCGCGGGAGGGGGACGCGCGGGATTTGGCGGACAAGCTCGAGTTGCTCTGTGCGCAACGAACCCGCTGGCGGGAAATCGGCCTTTGCGGCAGGGAATGGGTACTGAAGAACTTTACGCTGGAGGGCGAACTAGCCGAGTACCTGCAACTTTTCGCGCAAATCACCTCGTCTTCCACACCGCTGGCATCACCCACAATAGGCGGAGGGACATAGGGCCGTGTCGCTGGAAGCCACAGGCGTTGGGTTAGCCTGCCTGCGCGCAATGAACGCAGGTCTGGGCCTTGCCCTGAGCATGGCACTGGCGGCAGTGTTCGGGGTCAGCCGAGAAGCGGATGCCCTGTTTGTGGCGTTATCCCTGGGTGTGTTTCTAGCGCGCGATCTGTCGCGCGTTGTGCGCACGGCGGCCGTCCCCTGCCTGGTGGAACACGATGAGGGGCGTGACAATGCCGCTTTGCCCGCGATGCTTCAATCCGCCGTAGGCCTCCTAGCCCTGGGTATTGCGGCACTGACTTGGGCGGCCGCGCCGTGGATTGTAGCGTTGATTTCCCCGGGCTTCGACGCGCCAACGGCCTGGCGGGCACAGCGGCTCCTGCGCCTGCTATCGCCATCGCTTCTGCTGTTCCTGATGTTCGGTTCAGCCCAAGCGGCGTTTCATGCCCGACGATGGTTCCTCCTGCCGGAGCTTGCTGAGACAGCATGGCGCGTCATTGCAATCGGCGCGCTTTTGACCCTGGGGCGCCAGCGGGGTGTCGAGGCATATGCCGCGGCACTCCTGGCGGCAGCTTTTGTGCAGTGGTCGGCGCTCGTCCTCGTCGGTGCCCGGGCAGGTCTGCGAATTTTGCCTGCGCGGTGGATCCCGCTCCGTCCTGCTTCGTTATATCCATTCTGGTTGGGCGCCGCCGTGGTGCTTTGCTCCGTTATTCAGATGCAGGTGGAGGGTATACTGGATCGCGCTGTTATTTCCTGCATGGATCCCGGCTCCATCGCCCTGTTCTTCTATGCCGAGCGACTGGCCCACGTGATGCCGATGTTACTCTCAACGAGTCTCCTGATTCCCTGGCTGCCGGAAATCGCGCGCATCCGCGCCCGGGTGGGTGATCCGGTCCGACTGGCCAAGCAGGGTTCTCTGTTTCTGGCGGCACTGGGCGTTCTATTGGCCGCAGTGATTGTCTGGGCAGCGCGAGACGTAGTCACCTTCTTTCTCCTCCACGGCAAATTTGACGCACCTCATGCGGAAGTTGTAATTCTGGCCCTGCGCGCCTTTGCTCTGGGGATTCCCGCTATATTCTGCGTGCAATGCCTGGCCGGACTGTACCTGGTCGAACGCAATCTGAAAGCCATGGCGCGTACGGGCTCGGTCGCGATTCTCGTGCACGCTGCCGGCAACCTCCTCCTGCGCCATTGGGCTGTGCCCGGCATCGCCCTTTCAGGATCGCTAACCGTCTGGTTCGTCGCCCTCTACCTCTGGCGCAGCATTCATTCCAGGGAGCCGGTGTCGTTCGACTGGCTGCGTTTTGCCGTTGCCACAGCAATCGTGCTGGCCGTGCTGTATGTTCTCCCCTGGCCGGCCTTGGTGTCCTGGGCGCCCGCGCGCGTGGCCGCCGGCGCGTTTGCCGGTTGGGCGATCTACACCGCCGTCATGTGGCCTGCCGTCAGGCGCATGCAAGCTTACGAGCGCGGGGCTCTGTGCTCCGATTCGTGCGGCGCTCTCGATTTGCCAGACCGAAATCTACCCAAGCTCTAACGGCCGTCTAACTGCCACCAAGCATAATGCAGTCATGTTGTATCTTCTGGAATTGTAACAACCATTGTCTTCAAGGAGGCAAATGGACATGCGCGGCAATACAGCATCTGCTGAGTATGCAACTCCACCATGGGGTTATGATACGCAGGCACTGGGCACCACGGCAATTCCACTGCCCGCTTTCGCCTGCCATGAAATGGATCGCGTCAAAATTCGGGAGACCGTCAAACGGTGCATTGACTTGGTCGGTGCGCTGTTGGGTCTCGTGATCACGCTGCCTATTTGGGCTCTGATCGCTTTGGCGATCAAGCTGACCAGCCGGGGATCGATATTCTTCACGCAGGAACGCGCGGGCTTGCATGGCCGTCCTTTTCGCATGATCAAGTTCCGATCCATGGTCGCGGACGCTGAGGAGCGCCTGACCAGCTTAATAAACATCGACAATCTGCCGGAGCCAGTTTTTAAGCTTGCGAATGATCCGCGTGTTACGCCTGTCGGCAAGTTTTTGCGCCGCTTCGGACTGGACGAGCTGCCGCAGTTGCTCAACGTGTTGCGTGGGGAGATGAGCCTCGTCGGCCCGCGCCCTGAGGTGATAACGCTAGTCAGACGCTACAACGCCGAACAACGGCGGCGTCTGCTGGTGAAACCGGGGATCACCGGCTGGCAGCAGATTCACAACCGCGGCATGCCCGACATGGCGGCCAGACTAGCCTACGATCTGTACTATCTTCACAACCGCAGCCTCCTGCTCGACTTCTGGATTCTCGTAATGACCGTCTTTGTTATCGTCAGCGGAAAAGAAATCACCTACTGACAAACGTGTTACCTTTCTGATTTATGGCCCAAAGCCATACGCAGAATGCAATGCGCGAACGAGGCGGAAAATGCTTGTCGTTCTCTTCTGGTCTTGCCTAGCTGTCATCGCTTACGTTCATCTGGGCTATCCACTGCTCATGGCCCTCCTGGCGCTTATCAAAAAGCAGCAGACTTTGAGCCCCTTCAAGGAGTGGCCGACCATCAGTCTCATCATCGCGGCCTACAATGAGGAACGGGTGCTGGCCGCAAAGCTGGTCAATTCTCTGACTATCGATTATCCCCGCGAACGCCTCGAGATTATCGTGGCGTCGGATGGATCCACCGACGCCACCGACCAGATCGCATCCCGGTTCGCTGCTCAGGGCGTGCGGTTGCTGCGCTTGGAAGGAAGGCAGGGCAAGACCGCCGTGCAGAACGCGGCGGCCGCTGAGGCGAGCGGCGAGATCCTTGTCTTTTCCGACGCCAACGCCCTCTTCGATCCGGACGCTTTGCGCCGGCTCGTCGCTGGCTTCGCCGACCCAACTGTGGGCTGCGTCGAGGGACGGCGCGTCGACTTCGCTGCGACCACATCCGCTACCGTGCGCACCGAGCTGACTTACCGCGACTGGGAATCCAAGATCAAGGTGTGGGAAAGCCGCGTTCTGTCCTGTGTCGGCGCGACGGGACCCATCTATGCCGTCCGGCGTTCGCTTTACGTGCCGCTTAATCCCGCCGTGATCAGCGATTTCATGGAGCCCCTCCTGATCATGTGCCGGCACGGCAAACGCCAGGTATTCGAACCAGCCGCCATTTCCCGAGAAGCGGTGCAGGACAAAATGCGCGACGAGTTCTGCCGCAAAGTGAGAATTATGACCCGCTGCCTAAACAGTCTGAAAAAGACACCCCAGGTCCTGAACCCGTTTCAAAATGGCTGGTTCGCCCTGCAGGTTTGGAGTCATCGCCTTTTACGATGGCTGGTTCCCGTCTTTGCGCTCATTGGGTTAACAGCCAATATCCTCCTGCTGTCACATCCTTTCTACCGTCTCTCGTTACTGCTTGCCATGGTTTTTCTTCTCATGGGAGCCATCGGCGCTTTGCTGGAACACTTCCGCCTCGGCGCGACGATTCTACGTCTGCCCCATTACTTCTGTGCCGCAAACCTTGCAGCGCTTGCCGCCTTGAGCAACTGCCTTCGTGGCAAAACGATTGCAGCCTGGCAGACGGAGCGCCCATGACCCGTCCTCCCCTTGAACCCAGATGTTGCGACTGACGATGAGACTACGCAGCAGCTTGAGCAGTAAACACAAACAAGCGAATGCGGAGATCGGGAGAAAGAGACCATTTCTCACACCGCTCGGAATCGGTCCGTCTGTGGTATCTGCTTTGTTGCGAGGTGCTCGCAGCACGGGCATGCAGATGCGCGCCGCCCGCAGCGTGTCTGCCCACCTCGAGCGAGTGGCACCAGCTCTCCACACAGCAGCATCCGGCCATGTTCGATCCAGGGAACGGAACACCGCAAAGTACAAAACTCTTTTTTTCCCAAGTCTCGGGCTTACGCTCCTTCTGGCGTCGCACGCAAAAGCTGTGGAAGACAGGCTCAACGCAGACAAGGCTGCACGCCGCGACACGCCCCCCATGGATCAGTTTGCCGTCAATCGTCCGAGGTTGTTTCTCAGTGCCGCGACATTGCCGGCAGTTACCGAGCGGGCGCGTCGGCTGCATGGCGAACTGCTGAACCGGCTGGAAGCACATGTCCACACGCTTAATGCCTCGACCAACAGGACCCCAGCCGACCTCGGCGTGGCGGCCGCAGCAGCGGCTTTTTTGTTTCTCAACGACAGGACGGACGACCGACTGAACGCTGCCACGGCATTACTCGAGCGGTCTGTCCGTTACTACCGCACTTGTGATCGTGAGAACCGTGTAGTCAACCACTACTCGACCACCCGGATTCACGCGATCACCGCCTACGATTGGCTCTACGATGCCATGTCCCAGGAAATGCGTGCAAGGCTCGGCCTGGAACTGCTCGCGCATGTCACGTACCGTGTTCTCGCGCGTCGCGTCGCGGGCGACAACCTAAGCGATTATCGTTCAGGCTTCTACGGCGAGCTGTGTCTGCCATGGTACGCCGGCATCGCCACTCTGGGCTCGGGTCTTGACGAAGCAAAATCCGCCGCCGCCATCACTTTCGGCTATGACCAGCAAATACGAATGTTCGAACACCGCTGGCGCCTGGCGGGTGATGACGGTGGCGGGGCAACAGCCACACTAGGGTACGCTTTGCGCGCCGATCCCTGGGCTGAGTTTAACTTTTTTCACACTATGAAATCGGCCTTCGGTCTGGACATCGCAGGGGACTGGCCCCATGTCGCCCTACTGCCAAACTATGTCTTGTGGAACCAACTGCCCGGCAACCTGGAATTCGGCGCAGGCGATGCATTCCATTTGTCTAATAGATTTCCGGACGAGCACCTTTACTCGCATCTGGCGCAAATTCGCCACTTTTACGGCCGGTCTCACCCCACGCAGGCCGCCCTGGCCGCTTGGTTACAGACGCGCTGCACTCACTGCACGTATCACCCTGCCTGGCCGCTCATGCCGCTTCTGTTAACGAACATCGACGAGGCGCCGCCACCTCTGGAGCTTCCTCGCGACTCGCTGCCTCTTGCTCGCCACTTCTCTGGTCTGGGTCAAATCTTCATGCGCTCCGGTTGGGGCGAGTCAGACACCTACGCGCTTTTCACTGGCGGAGGAGCGTCTGAGCGCCACAAGCATTTCGACGAAAACTCGTTTGTGATCTTTCACAAGGGATTCCTCGCGCTCGATTCAGGAACGCGCCCCGCGCGCGGCGGGCATCTGTTCCAGTACTACTGTCGCACGGTCGCACACAACGGCATTCTGATCCGCATGGAGGGTGAGGCCATGCCGCCGTACTGGGGCGAGCCGGCACCCTACGAACCCGCGTTACCTATCGCGAACGACGGCGGCATGCGCTCAGTGACCGGCGCAGTCATCCGCGCCTTTCATACCACGCCCAATTACACCTACATCGCCAGTGACGCGACGGCCTGTTACCATCCGGACAAATGCCGTCTCGCCCTCCGTCAATTCGTTCACGTTCAGCCGGATCTCTTCGTCGTTTTCGACCGTATTCGCACGGTGACCCCGCAACAGCGAGTCGCTTGGTTGCTCCATACGGCCCATGAGCCCGCGATCGAACAGGACCGCATTCGGGCGGACCATCGCGAAGGACGGTTGTGGTGCAAAAGGTTTCTGCCATCGGAGGCCACTGTCATCAAGATAGGCGGGCCGGGAAAGGAATTCTGGAACGACGGACGAAACTGGCCCCTCCCGCCTCCTGTGTATCTGGGTGTCGATAAAATCGAATACCCTGATTTGCTCGGCGGCTGGCGGTTAGAGGTTTCGCCCGCCGAGCCCGCCACAGACGTTTTCTTCCTGCACCTGATCGAAGCCGGGGAAGCACGGACAAAAATTGAAATGTCGCCGGCCCGATATGTCGCGAAATCTGACTGGACAGGCGTAGAAATCGAACCAGGCGGCCGGCGGATCACCGTTTTCTTCCCCATGACCGGCGAACCCGGCTGCGAAATCCGTATTGAGGGCGCAGGCCGGACGCTGCTCGAGAGCCTGAGCAACACCGTGCAGCCGCAATCCGAATGGTTGGCTGGCGAAAATGCCGCTCACTTTTTCCACGCAAGCAGTTCCCGATAAAGAGACGCGTACGCTTGGGCAGTACGCTGGATCGAGAACCGTGCGGCATTGGCCCGTCCGGCGGCGGTCAGAGCAGCAACCAGTTCTTCGGACCAAAGCAAAGCCCGGATCGCCTCGGCCAGGGAGGCAGGACTGTTGGGGTCCGCGAGCAGGGCGTCCTTCCCGTCGTGGAGTAGTTCCAGAAATCCGTCAACACGGGTAGCCACAACGGGGATGCCTGCGGCCTGCGCTTCCAGCGCCACAAGGCCGAAGGATTCCTGCAAAGAGGGACAAACCAACACGGACAGGACGGACAGCCAGGGGACAATGTCCGCCTGTTCGCCCACGAAGCGGACACGGTCTGCGACGCCCTCTGCGGCAGCCAGCGCCTGCCAGGCCGCGCGTTCTGGGCCGTCGCCCACCAAGATCCCGTGCAGGTCCACATGCGCCCGCGTGAGCAATGCGATGGCCCGAATCCAGTCCGCTCCACCCTTTTCAGGACTGCAACGGCCAACCATGCCAATCAGCGTGCCGTCGGGCAGCAGTCCTAGGCACTGCCGTTCCTCCCCTAGGTCAGTCGCGCGTCTAAAGCGTTCAATACGGATTCCATTTCGAATCACCCGAATCATGTCTGGCGGCACGCACTGAGCAAGAAGCGAGCGCCGTACGCTTTCGCTGACAGCGACGATCTGATCCGTGACCGGCAGCAGCAGCCGGTTGCCGAGCAGCTGCTTCAGAGGCTGACTCCACCCGGCCACGGTATGAACCGTAGTCACAACTCGCGGCGTGCGCGCCAGCAACGCGGCAATGCGGCCCCAAAAGCTGGCTGAAAACGAATGCGTGTTGATGATATCCACCCGCAGCAGCCGGAGCAGCCGCGCCAGCCGCCATATGGCCCCTGCATCAAATCCCGACCTCCGTGCGATGAAGTGACCGGCGATACCTTCCTCGATCAAAGCGTCAAAAAGCACACCACGATCGTCCAAGCAACCCACCACAACCTCGAACCCCTCCCGCGCAAGACAGGGGAGCAGGTCCGCCAGCAACCGTTCCGCTCCGCCGATGCGAAGATGATGGATCAGGTGGAATATGCGGGGACGGTTCATGCCGCGGAGTTCTTCATCGCCTCATGCAAATGCTGGAGGTATATCTCAGAGGCGTTGAAGGGTGCGAAGTAAGGGTACGGCCTCGGCGCCGGGTTCTCGTCCAGCCAGCGGATCTGGCGTCCCGCCACTCGCTCCCCGATGCGGGGGCGCAGGTCCACCCCAGCCGGTATGACCGACGGACCGTGATGAATGTAAACCGCGCGCCAGATTTCAGCGCTGTGATAGGGCGACAGCAGCGGGCAGCCCGTGAAGTTCTTGACGACCTGATGGTAGTTGCCCACAAGACACGGCACGCGCGTCAGGTGGATATGAAAGAAGTTCGCGGGGTTCCCGTGCGCGTAGCGACGGTGAAACGACCGTCCCACGTGCAGCGCATCGCCGGCCGAGCCGGCCCAGAAGATACAGCGTCCTCCGAATCCATCCGCGATGCGTTTGAGCGCCGGCAGCCACCGCATGTGACGGGGATCGGAATACAGATCGCTGCAGACGATCTTACGTGCCGTTTCTTCTGGCGTCTCCTCATTGTGATTATCATGCCCGAACACCATTCCTGTAGTTACATTATTCCAGGCCAGCCACTTCCACACCAATAAACGATTCGGAGCCGCGGTGAAGACATGCCATCGCTCAGGGCGTTGCTTGGGAATCAAGGCCACAATCTGACTGTCCCTGCCAGCAAGCATCAGCACATGTTCATGATCGGGAAACGCCGTCTCAACATGATGCACGAAGCGCTGCAGATGGTCTGCTACCATTTCCACCAGCATGTCCGCTGACTTCAAGGAAAAATCAGGCTGGAAACCGTTGTTCGCCCCCTGAGCGGCAACGCACTCGAAAGGCTTGAGTTTGCGCACCCGTGTGTCGAAGGTGTCCCATGATTCGTACCAGAACCGGTTCTTCGATAGACGTCTTAACAGGGGAGCCGGCAGCAGGCTTTTGGCAGCGTTCTTGGCAAAGCGCGGAAACGCTGCAGTTCCACGGACGAACAGCTCACGAACATCGGCGCGCAGGAGGTATTCGCGTGGCTGGAACGCCGGGTTTGTTTCCAAGGAACCAGCATCCACTATAAGATTAGCGGCGGATGTACAGACTTTCAGACGCTCTCTGAACACTCGGTAATAGCAAGGATAGAGCCCGCAGGCGGTGTCTTCGAGGCAGAGGGTCTCCACCACCGTGCCCGCGGGGAACCTCAGGTGAAGTTCCAGACTGGATAGGACACCATGGATCATCCCGCCTCCCTCAGAGCCGCAAGTTGCGTGCTCCGGATTCGCGCCATGGCGGCGCAGAGACCGAACAAGATCCACAGATACTTGTCGCGTTCCGCGGGCAGAAACGCCGCGTTGAGCAGGAACGAGAACAACGCAACCTCCACGGCTTCAGCGGCGCGCCTGAGGAAACCGTCCTCGCCATCGGCGTAGGAATGAAGAACCGCATTCAGATCGGCAAAGGCCCGCCACACAATTCCGGCCAGGAGGAGCAGTCCGACGGTGCCCATGTGGCAGGCAACGCCCAGGAACAGGCTGTGAATCATCTTCCACGGACCAAACGTGTCCACCACGAAGCGAAAGTCAGGGTTATTGAAGTGCTCGCTGAAGTTGCCGGGACCTACGCCCAGCACGGGATGGGTGGCCCACAGCGTCAGCGCCAAATCGTTGAACGATTTTCGCGCGAGAAAAGGCCGATCCATTTCCGGGTCGACGATCAGCGACCGGAGGCGTTCGAAATAGTCCGCAGGCGCGATCCAAAACAGCAAGAGGAACCCGATCGCTGCTACGGTGCCGGTCTTCCAGAAGGCGACGCGGCGGCGAAGGCGGATCATCAACAGCAAGGCGGAGGCCACGGCCACAAACGAGACGGCTCGCGACCGAGTCAACACAATCGCCACGCCCAGCAGCAGCAGGACTGGCATCAGCGCAACCTGCACCCAACGGCGGCGCTCGACCGCCACGAAATAGGCCGTGATCAAGAGCGCCGTCAGGACGTAACTGCCAAACGTGTTCGGATTCACTGACGAGAGTCCGATCAGCCGCATGGCATGCGGTAGCATCAGCGCCACGATCCCAGCGGGCAGCCGCCCCAGCAGCAGACCCACTATGCCAGCGAGGGCTGACAGCAGACAGGAAACAACGACCGCCACCAGCAACACGCGCACCTGGCCTTCCTTCTCGACCACGTTCAAAACGAAGAAGAACAGTGGGAGCACGCCGGCGTAGCCCGTCATGGCGGTGACGGCAAAGGATGACTTCACATTGACCAGAAACGAGATCGTGGCCGTGATTCCAAAACCCAAAACGAGCGACGCCTGAGGACTCCACACCAAAGGCTGAGCGCTGAGGACCCGCTTCAATCCCACGGCTCCAAGGGCAGCCGGAAAAATCAGCTTCGTGAGGGTCAGGGAGCCTCCGTCCAGCTTGGTGAGGTAATCCATCGGGATCAGTGCCAAGACGACAACGAGGGCGGCCATGGGAACGGACGAAAGTCGCCGCACGGCCGCCGCGCCGATAACCACCCATCCGGCAACCGCCAGAGCGACCGTCTGAGACATAGTGGTCAGGAAGGCCAGCGCAGCAGCTCCGGCCATCAACGCCAACTTAACAAGAAATTCCTGCGACATGCGCAAAGTCTCTTCGCTTCCAAAGCGATCCTTCTTGCCGCGTGCAGCAACGCCAGAGGCGGATACAGGATGTACCACCCTTCAAACACCTTCAATTCCAGAACAAACGCCGCTAAATCCAGGAACATCGAACGTATACCCGCCGCCGGACTTCCAATAAATACGCGCACAATTTTATCCGGCTCCTCGCCGACCGCGTTGGTAGTGGCGTGGCGGTTTGAAACCGTAGCCCTGTATCCCAAGCGTCGGGCAATTCGCTCCCCGGCATCCGAAAACGCATTTTCAGGCCAGCACAGGATGTCAATTTGCACCCCCAGTTTGTCCACCAGTATACGCCGGGCCTCCGTCAGATCCCGTTCGACGCGTCGCTCGTAATTTTCCGCGGATTCCCACTCGCCATGTGATCCGTGCTCCGTGCCGTAGCGAATCCATTCATTCCGCAGCCGCTGCTCCCAATCGGGCATCGAAAAAACATCGGACTCCCGTCCCCACCAAAGCATGTGGCTCACGGCTGTCGGATCTGGCCGCCAGGCGCGACACATCAGGGCAGGGGCCTGTTCATACACCGGATGTCCCCATAGAGAACGATCCGCGTCTATCTCCAGCCACCAACGGCTCCGTATCTCTGGACGGTTGTTCCACAAAAGCCATACATTCGGCCGGTTCGGTCCAACAAATCCTTCAAGTTTTTCAACTGCGAACACCCGCGTGTGCTCGTGACCGTGACACTGAATCTCGACCAGTCCACTGGCACGCATGGCCTTCAACTCCGGCCAACTCAGGTATCCCTCCCAGTTCAGCCGGCTCCACTCCGCCAGCCCCTTACCTTCGATAGTCTCGCGACAGGACGCGGCCTCGGCAATGAACGCCGTGCTCACAAACACGCTAGCCTTCATGCCGTACTTCTTCAGCAGCGGGAAGGCGGCCACCCAGTTATCAGCATAACCGTCGTCAAACGTTATGGCCACCCACTTTTCTCCCCTGCCAAGGGCTTTTCGTCCGGCTAGCAGGTCAGGGAGTTCGCTGACGAAAACGCTTCTATAGCCACACCTTTTTAGGTAGGCCAGTTGGCGCTGCAAGGTGGTCGGCGGGATAGAGAGTTCGTCTGCTATCAGCAGCCACTTGGGATCTGCCGACACGCTGTGGTAGTTCAGCACCGGCACTTTGGGCGGCCGCGTGCGCACCAAGATCAGGCGGCTGCCTAAAGCCAGTACCGCACACAGGCAGAGCCCGGCCCACCAAGAAGCAGCATGCTGCTCCCAAACCACCGCCACCCACACCGTAAAGAAAAGCAACCACACGCACCAAGCCAGTGCCCGCGCCCGGGTTGCCCCATTGTCAAAGATCCGTCCCATCCTATTCCCATTTTCACGACGGTTCCCACCGAAACTGGCCGGAGGTCAATGCCCTCGCCGATTTGAAGTTCTTTCATCCCTGCTCTTCGCCTCCGCCACTTCCGAAAAGGTGATCGGCCCTCGACAGGACCTTGTTCAAAACGATGTCAACGTTCTCCGCTGAGCCATGCAAGTACTCGCGGACCGAATCAAGATCGTGACGCGTCGACGCGGTCGCATCGAACACGCACACCGCTCGATCGCACAGCTTCAACAGCCTGGCAACCGCGGGGTCCTGGCGTAGAGCCACGGAATCAAGCAGCACGAGATCGTAGCTTCCGGCGATGCTGTTCAACTGCTCCTTGCAACTCAAAAGTTCCCAGCGTGCCTGCCCGTTAACACGCTGGACACCGGCGCCGATGAAATCCACGTGTTCGTCAATGCGTTCGACCACATCCCCCAGGCGTGCCTTCCCCAAGAGCACTTCGGCCAGTCCAGCGCGCGACTGCCTGTCGAAGGCAACGTGCAGCGCGGGACGATTAAGGTTGGCATCAACGATCAAGATCCTCCGGCCAGCCTCCTTGGCCAATCGCGCCAATTGAGTAATCAGAAACGTCTTGCCCTCCCCACCATTAAGACTGATGAACATATAGCTGCGAGCACGGTCATCCTCCGAGAGACGAATCAGCAAATGCCCGAGATGTCGTTTTGCGATGCGACGATGTGCGAGGGTCCCACAAGCTCCCCGCAAAATGCGTCGAACCAGCTCCGCCATCTGGTTGTCGCTTCTGGCGTCGGCACTCTCATGTCCGGCGGCAACATACGGAACCAGTCCGATCAGAGCCACGGCGGCGGAACCAAGGTCCTCCCGACTTCTAAGCCCCGGCCGCCATGCCTCGACAGCCAGCACAAGGCCGAGTGAAACCAGCAGGCCAACCAAAAGGGATATAGCTGCATTCTTCAGCAGGAGCGGACGTTCGGGATAGAGGGGGGGAATGGCCCTGTCAATCACGCGGACAGTGCTGAGCTGCGCCGCTTCAGCCACCTTCGTTTCCAGCAACCGATCCTGCAAGCCCGCCAGTGCGCGCTCTGTGAACGCCCTCTCGCGATATAGATCGAAAAGACCGGCTTCTTTTGCTGGAAGTGCATTTAGTTTGGTCATCCGATCATCAATAATCTTCTCAATGGCCTCTTGGCGGGCCCGCAAGCCTTGGCGTTCCGCCTCGAGTGCAGCAAGCCCAGCGGGTGTCTGGTAGGCCTTGAGTGCGTCCACCCGTGCCTCGAGTTGTTGCCGATCGGCCCGCACCCCGGCCAGCATGCGCAGGGCGTCCGACAGTTCCCGCAATGCCAGATCCAGATCAGTCGAGGTATTGTAGGCCAGAGAGTAAAACTTCTCGCTGGTGCGGTACTCCTTGATCTTGCCCTGCAAGTCCGCCAAAGTGTTTTCCAGCTCCTTGATCTGCGCGTCGAGGTATTCGCGGATTGCCAGCATTTCCGCCTGACTTGTGCGCAGTACCATCTGCACATAGCGTTCGGTCAACAGGTTGACGATTTTGGCGGCCAGCGCCGGTTTCTCCCACGTCACACTGACCTGAAACACGAACGATCCCGGAAGATTCTGAACTTTCGTGCGAGCCCGAATGGTGTCGACCAGCGACATAAATGGATCCGGAGATTTCCAGCGCCCCGTGTTCAATAACGTCACTACGCGATGAAAACTCCCCGCCACGGGCTCGACTAACCACCGGCGAATGTGCCCCATAGCGCTGCCGTTGTGCAGGTCCTCGGCGTTCTCGGCCTCCAGCGTGCGCGCCACATCCTCGGCCAAGGTACGACTCAGCATCGCTTCCTGATGGGTCTGGCCGAGGAATGCGGCCGGGCTCAAACCCCACATCTCCGGGCGCATGGAGGCGAAGCCCAGTTCGCTCCGCGTGGGCAAGAGAGTCAGTTTACTCCTTGCCACGTACTTCGGGCTCAGTGCTAAACCCAGCGCCGTCATAGCAACAGTCAACAGAAATACTCTGGACGTAATCCACCATATCCGCAGGCGGCGGTAGGTTACGAGGCGCAGAGCGCGTTTGAGCAAGTCATCATGGGTTGTCATACATATCTCCTATCAACGAGTTGGCATCCAGGTCGACCAATCGCCACGGCCATACCCCACGCCGACCGGCAGCATCTGACGGATGTACTGATCCACGAACACATTAAGACTAGCCACGCCCTTCTTAGGCACGAGCAGCATGTCTTGCGGTAACAGGGCAATTTCGGGACCAAGCGGCCGGCCCGACTCCAGGTCCGTATTGACGATGTGCCAGGCGACACTGCCGTCCGGGTGGCGCTTTACGACCACGACCTGCGATTTTTTGGCTGTGTCTAACGCGCCACCTGCCATGGCGAGAGCGAAGAACGGGCTTGTCGGACCGTTGATCGTGTAGCGACCGGGATTGCGGACTTCGCCAAGCACAGCGATGTTTCCTTCCGAGCTGGAGTTCAGATTCAGAGCCAGCGAGATTCCTCCGCGAAAGACTTCATCGTATCGCCGTTCGATTTCGCAGGAGAGTTGAGCCAAAGTCTTCCCCACAGCACGGACTTCACCGATGAGGGGAAAAGTTACGCTGCCGTCCTGCCTGACTTGAATAATGCGCGTGGACCCCAGATCCGTATTGCTTCGCAAGGTGTCCAGGAACTCTCTCGCCAGAGCATTTCCTGCTTTTAGAATGACGGTGACTTCTGCCCCAGGCATCCGCCTAGACACCCGCTGCGCAATTTCCGCGCGGACCTGGGCCACAGTCTTGCCCCGCACGCGCAGCTCGCCGGTCAGGTAAAAAGATATGCATCCATCCGGTCGGACCGTGACATCGGCTGTCAGCACGTCCTGCCCTGACACGCTGATCGTCAAGACGTCCTGGCTGTCTATGAGATACTCGGTCACGTCGGCAGTCGGCCGCGCGAAGTACGACACGGCCAGTACATCCCCGGGTGATATCCGGTAGCTCGGGGGACCCTGAGGGACAGCGTGCTCGTTTGCTTCTTGTTGAAGAGGGGCTTCCGTGCCACGCTGCCCGCCCCCGAGGGGTTGAGTTACGGGCGTTGCGTTCGCCAGAACACGGCCGTTCTCCGGCCGTTTAACAGCGTGATAGATGATGCCGACCAACCCGGACTCGGGTGATGGCGGGGTGCTGCATGACGAGCAAAGCAGCAAACCGAGGGAGGTCGCCCAGCGAATCACGGCTAAAATAAACGGTGCTTTTGTGTTGCGATCATTACTGTTCACGTTACTCCAGTCCTCCATTTCTACTGGGACTCTGAGTTGACCGGCGCGCAAGCGCATGCTTCCACACTTACTGCTAACCAAATCTGCCACGTCCTGTTGTAAGCGGCGAACAGGAGACACAAAGACTATTTGCCGAGAATTAGGAACGTGTTACTTATCGAATTGTGCCCCAGAGCTGGCGGCATCGCTTGATTTGCAACCACCGAGCTGTGCCGGGTCTGCAGTCCAGCGCCGTCTTTTCGGGCGGCATTTGTGGCAACGTGAGGCCACGGAACGGCCGGGGGGCAGCGAAGTAGATTTCAGGTGCTCGGCCCAATTGCAAAATACGAGTCAGAAAAGCGCTCGAGTCTGCTTGAGACTTTCCGGCGAAGGTCTGCTGTTTTCAGGTGGTTGCCCGACTTGGATTTGAACCAAGACAAACAGATCCAGAGTCTGTTGTGCTACCGTTACACCATCGGGCAAAGCACAAACAAGTCACCTTTTATCTTAGCGACTGTGCGCGCCAGTGACAAGAGCTCCGACGCCCAGCTCCTAGGAGACGCGCATGGGCATCAGGACGTAGAGGAAGGGAAGATCGCACTTGATCACTCCCGGACTTAAGTCATCGGTAAGCTCGATCGCAACTTCGTCGGTGGTAAGATTTTTCAGGGGGTCCATCATGTAGAGGGGATTGAACGCCACTGTAAGTTCCTTCCCTGTGTACTTGATTGGCAGGGTCTCGCGGGCTTCACCTATGTCAGGGGCTGACAGGGTAAGAACAAGCTTGTTTTTGTTGAAAAGAAGCCGCATGGGAACTATACCGTCAGGTGCGATCAAGGACACGCGCCGTATCGCTATTAACAGGGCTTCGCGATCAACGGTAATTCGCTCCTCGCATTGCGTGGGGATCACTTGCCGATAGTTAGGATACGTGCCCTCAATCACTTTGGAAACAAGGAGAATATGATCGCACTGAAACGCCACCTGCTTGTCTTTCACTTGGATGGAGAGCTCACCCTCTGACCCGAGAATGCGCAGTAGCTCGTCGACCGCTCGGCTGGGAATGATTACTTCTGTTTCGGCCTCCTTGGGAACCTCGATCTCCTGCTCAACGAGGGCGAGCCGACGACCGTCGGTGGCCACCATTGTGAGCTTTCCGCCTTTAAAACTCAGCAGCACCCCGGTGAGTACATAACGCGTCTCGTCAGTTGAAGCCGCATAGGCCGTTTTCCTGAGCATATCACGGAAAAGGCCTTGATCAATCCGGTACGTATAACCCCCGTCACCGCCCCCGATCGGCGGAAACTCATCTTCCGAAAGCCCAATTATCTTGAAAAACGAGGAATCGCATTCCAGCGTGGCCACATCCTTGTCATCCACTTCCACGTGGATCATGGCGTTGGGGAGCTCACGGACAATGTTAAAGAGCCGGCGGGCGGGTAGGGTGGTGCCGCCGGTTTTCATAACTTCAGCTTCTACGCGACATTGAATCGTAACGCTCAGGTCCGTAGTGGTCAACGAAACACCGTTCTTATCGCAGGCAATACGCACGTTGGCAAGAATCGGCAAAGTGGTGTGCAGGCCGACAATATTTTGTACGGCCTGGAGCCCCTGCAGCAGAGTCGTCTGGTTGATATTGAATTTCATCAGCCGCTCCTTTTCTCAGTGTGCTTTTGTTTTATAACCAGTCAACATCAGCAGTAACAGTATATATGTTGTGAACAGAGTTGAAAACCTTGAGTTCACGCAAATACACAGATGAAACAGCGGGACAGCGTTGTTAATACACCATTCAATTGGCTGACAGTAATGTTTATGCACATCGGTTATTGCCGATTATGAACATTTATTAATCGAGTTGTGTACAAACTGCCAACACCTAGGAGGCATGAAGCCGTGCCCTAATGCTTTCGATACTTTGACGCAGCGCGACGTCCACGTCGCTGCGGCGATCAATCGTCTTGCACGCATGCAAAACTGTGGCATGCGTCTTTCCAAAGGCGTTGGCGATGTCGGGCAGTGAAGCGCGCGTAAGACGGCGGCACAGATACATCGCTACCTGCCGGGGCAGGGCGACACTGCGGTGGCGTCGCTGGCTTGTCATGTCCGCGAGACGGACATCGAAATGCTCAGCGACAGCCCGTTGGATGGAACTGAAAGTTATCTCCGCCTGCTTTTCCTGCTCGATTGTGTCTCTCAGGAGGGTCTTGACCGCTTCGAGCGTCAGCGGGCGGCCAGTGAGGGATGAATAAGAGATAGTACGGATAAGAGCGCCCTCCAGGCGGCGGATATTGGAACGCACGTTTTCGGCGATGAACATGAGAATTTCGTCGGGCAAAGCCGCGTTGGCTTGGGCCTGCTTATGCCTGAGAATGGCGATTCTGGTTTCCAGATCAGGCGGCTCGAGTTCGGTTACCAACCCCCACTCGAAGCGGGAAACCAGCCGCTTTTCCAAACCCGCGATTTCACTTGCGGGGCGGTCGCTGGTCATGACGATCTGCTTATGGGCATCGAACAGGGTGTTAAAGGTGTGGAAGAATTCTTCCTGGATACGCTCCTTGCTTGCGAGGAAGTGGATGTCGTCGATCAACAGCAGGTCTACGTTGCGGTACTTTTTGCGGAATTGAACCAGACCCCGCGATTGCAGGGCGTCGATGTAGTCGTTGAGGAATGCCTCGGACGACACGTAGCAGACGGTCGCGCGGGAATTAGCGACCACGTGGTGCCCGATGGCCTCCATGAGGTGAGTTTTTCCGAGACCGACGCCGCCGTAGATGAAGAGCGGGTTGTAGGCGCGTGCGGGAGCCTGCGCTACGGCGAGAGCGGCCGCGTGGGCGAAACTGTTTGAGGGGCCGACGATGAATTCGGCGAAGGTGAATTTGGGGTTGAGGGCAGGTGCGGCCGGTTCAGCCCGTGGGTGGCGCTCTTTTGTCGCTCTTTTTTGAGTTTGCGGTTGCGGCTGCGGCGAAACCGCTGGGGCGGCCGGTTGCGGTGCAACGGCCAGACGGACGCGCAGGTCCTGACCGGCCTGAGTGCAGAGCGCTTGCCGGATAAGGTCAAGGTAGTTGTCTTCCAGCCACGTTTGGTAGAAATCGTTTTCGACCTCGAGAGTGAATACGCCGTCTTCAAACCCCGCCGGGCGAATGACCGCGATCCAGCGTTCGTAGACATCCCGGGAAAGCACTTGCTGGAGATGTCCACAGGCTGCATTCCAGAGCTCTGCTGAACGGTTTGTGCTCATGTTGAGTCTCCCAAAAGGGGCGCGGGGATTACTCCGCTTCCCGGAAAATACCTGAACGAAACTATTGGCCGAAAATCATGGGCTAGTGCACAATATCATGCTTGGGGAGACAAGAAAAAAAACACCAAAGTATTTACAAGTTATCAACAACCGCTGTTAATAGCATGGCAGAAAGGACGCCCATGAAGAGCACAGCACCGCTATTGCTGATGGGATCTGCAAGGGACTGTCCGGACATTGAGTATGTCACGGGTTTTAGACCAACGGATCCGGTAGTGTTGCTGGACTTCGGCTATCGAAAAATGTTGATTGTTTCGCAAATGGAGGCTGAGCGGGCTAGAGTGACCAGTCCGCACGTCGAGGTCTGCACGCCCGAGGATTTCGCAGTTCGTTCGGGTGGTCGACGGTCATGGGCAGACATCCTTTGGAGCGTTTTAGCGGGTGCCGGGTGCAGGGTGGTGCGGATACCCGGGACGTTTCCTTATGCGGTTGCCTACAAGCTGCGCCGGAAGGGGATGCGTCTCACGGTGGTTGATGGTCCGCCGCACCCTGAACGTGCTGTTAAGCGGCGCGATGAAATTGAGAAGATCAGCGCGGCTCAACAGGCAGCCGTAGTGGCGATGCGCGCGGCGGTGAGAATGATCGCGGCTGCGCGTATCGGCGTCGGCGGCGAGTTGCGCGACCGCGGCGGCAAGATTTTGACAGCGGAGGCGGTGCGTGAGACGGTGTGGCGGGTGCTGATTGACCAGCGATGTTTTTGTGGCGACGTGATCGTGGCCTGCGGGAGGCAGAGTGCGAATCCGCATGAAACAGGGAGCGGCCCTCTCCGGGCCGGGCAGCCCATTGTGGTGGACATTTTTCCGCAGCACCTTGAGCATGGTTATTTTGGGGACTTGACGCGGACGTTGGTGTGGGGCAAGGCACCGCCGGCGTTACGGATGATGTATGAGGCCGTCAAGGCGGCGCAGGAAGCAGCCGTGCGGAGCCTCAGACCCGGTGTGAAGGGGCGGACCGTCCATCGTGCCGCTATGGAGGTATTTAAAAAGCTTGATTTCCACACACGCCTGAGACCAAGGGACCGCGTGGGCTTCATTCATGGGACAGGCCACGGCGTGGGGCTGGCAATCCATGAGGGACCATCGTTAGGTTTGAACAACGACCGGCTGCGGGCGGGCAATGTTGTTACAGTGGAGCCGGGCTTGTATTACCCGAGCTTGGGGGGTGTGAGAATCGAGGACGTTGTGGTGGTCACCACGAAAGGGGCTCGCCGTTTGGTGCCTTGTGAAGATTGGTTCGAGATTTAGGCTGGTATATTTACCTTTTGTTGGCTGGCAGTGTGGAAAAACGGCGTCTCGTTGCGCGCCGTGCATGAGCCAGGGTCGGGCTGATCGTAAACTGGGCTTTTGAATTTGCAAGTGCGGTGCGCCAAGATCTTGAAACGCAGTGCAGTTGCCGATGTTTTCTGCGGAAATGTGAGCGCGACATGGGATCCGACTCTCGACCCCTTCGGGCTTGGCGAAAAGTGGTCGTCTGCTGCGTTGCGAAGGGGGTGAAGTACGGGCATCGACCTTCACGTCTTGCGCCTTGCATGGTGCCGGTTTTCCCCAATCGCAAAATCTCGGATACAATCTGCGTACAATAACCGCGGGGGTTGTTTCGTTTTAGAAAGCAACTGCCGATGTTAGAGGCAGCGAACAATTGACGAGAGGAGGTCTGGTATTATGACGTGGTATAGCAGAGGGCTGACGGTGGTATTGGGGTTAATGACGGCATTCGTGAGCTATGGGCAGGACGAGCGCAGGTGTATACCGCGCCATGGTGAAGGCGGTGGCCCCGGCGTGGAGGGGCTGGGGGACTGGTTGATGAAGCCGCGGATAATAAGCGAGCTGAAACTGTCAGACGAGCAAGTCAAGACGCTGCGCGACAAGGCGTTTGCGTTGGAGCAGGAACGCATCAAGCTGCGCGCGGATTTGGATTTAGCCGCTCTGGAGCAGGCCAAACTGCTTGCGGAAGATACGGTCAACGAGAAAGCGTTGATGGCGGCGGTTGAGAAGACCGGCAGTCTGCGCACGGAGCTGGCGAAGCTGCGGATGCAGGAGCTGTTACTGGTGAGGCGGACGTTGACGGCTGAGCAGCGCGCGAAGCTGAGGGGCATGCTGGCGCGGCTGCGCGCGGAGAAGAAGGGCGGGGAGGAAATCCGGCGGGAAGGACCGAACCGTGGGGCTGGTCGAAAACCATGGCGAGCCCCGGTGCGGCCGACAGGTCCTGCGGCTCCGCCGCCGGCTGGTCCGCCGGCTGAAGCCCCTGCGGCCGCTGTGGAACCTGTGCCGCTGGCTCCGTAGCGGCTATGGGCGGTTGAGGCGTTCGATGTCCGCTCCGAGACTGCGCAGGCGGTATTCGATGCGCTCGTAGCCGCGGTCAATACTCTGGGCGTTGTCTATGCAGCTGGTCCCGCGCGCGCACAGAGCGGCGATTACAAGCGCCATGCCGGCGCGGATATCCGGACTGGACATATGAATGCCGTGCAGGCGCGAGCGGCCGGCAACGATGACGCGGTGGGGGTCGCAGGGAACAATGCGGGCTCCCATCTCGATCAGCCGATCCACGAAATACATGCGGCTTTCGAACATCTTCTCGAAAAACAGAATCGGTCCCAGGGTTTGAGTTGCCAGCACAATGGCGACGCTCATGAGATCTGAAGGGAACGCTGGCCAGGCGCCATCCTCGATTTTTGGGATCGCGCCGCCGAGATCGTTTTTCACCTTGAGGCGGTAGGGTGGCTTCAGGCGTACGCAGTTGCCATCGGTTTCCCAGGCGAGATTGAGTTTACGGAAAAAAGGGGCGATGACAGCGAGCGGTTGGCTGGGTGCGTTATCGAGGATCACTTGTCCGCCGGTCACGGCTGCGGCGGCCAAAAAGCTGGCAGCCTCTATGTGATCGGAGGAAACGCGGTGTTGGACTCCGCGCAGACGGTGAACCCCTTCGATGGTGAGACGGTTGGTGCCGATACCGCTGATTCTTGCGCCCATTCTATTCAACATGACGCAGAGATCCTGGACGTGGGGTTCGCAGGCGGCGTTGTAAAGTGTCGTGGTTCCCTTGGCTAAAGTCGCGGCCATGACGATATTTTCGGTGGCCGTGACGCTGGCTTCGTCGAGGATAATGTCTGCGCCGCGCAGCGTATTGACGCGGAAGCCGTACGGGGGGGATGTGGTGATGCTGACGCCGAGCTGGCGGAGACCTAGAAAGTGGGCGTCAAGACGGCGGCGGCCGATCACGTCTCCGCCTGGCGGATAGATGGTGGCGCGTTTTACGCGGGCGCACATGGGCCCGGCGAAAAGAATGGACGAGCGGAGGCGGGAACAGAGTTCGCGGGGCAGCGTGGTTCTGCGGATATCGCGGGCGTGGAGGGTAGCGCGGCGTCCGTGCAGCGAAACAGACACGCCGAGATGTTCGAGAATGGCGAGCATGGTGAGGACGTCGTCAATGATGGGCACGTCGGCGAGCACTACGGGCTCGTCGGTGAGCACAGCGGCGGCCAGCATAGGCAGGACGGCATTCTTGTTGCCCGCTACCTTGATGCGGCCTTGCAAACGTTTACCGCCATGAATGATGAGGCGCGCCATATTTTAGATGCTCCGCGCTGGTAGACGCTGGTCTTCCTGCGGCTAGCGTGTGGCGGCCAGCACCTTTGTGGCGACCGCCACGACGTGTTCTACGGTAAACCCGAATTTCTCGCCCAGGACTTTGTACGGCGCGGAAGCGCCAAAACGATCCAGGCAGATCGCAGCCCCCAGCGGGCCGACATAGCGCTCCCAGCCCTGGGAAACTCCGGCCTCGATAGCGATGCGCGCTACGCATTCGGGTGGCAAAACTTCCTGGCGATACTCAAGCGGCTGCCGCTCGAAGAGTTCCCAAGAAGGCATGTTGACCACGCGCACGCAGACAGTCGAGGCGAGCTGCCGGGCGGCGCGGAGAGCCAGGTCAACCTCGGAGCCGGAGGCAATCAGGATAAGATGCGGGCAACCAGGCGCGGATTGCCAGAGAGTGTAAGCGCCGTTGGCCAGCAGCGCCGGCGGGGCGAGGGTGCTGCGGTCTAGCACAGGGAGGTCCTGGCGGCTGAGCAGAATAGCGGTGGGACCATGCGTATTACGCAGGGCCGTGAGCCAGGCGATGCCGGTTTCCGAGGCGTCGGCGGGACGGATCACTGTCATGTTGGGAATACAGCGAAGGCTGGCGGCGTGTTCGACAGGCTGGTGGGTCGGACCGTCTTCGCCCACGTAGAAGCTGTCGTGAGTGAAGACGTAGATAACGGGCAGGCGCATCATGGCGGCCAGCCGGACGGACGGACGGCAATAGTCGAGAAAGACAAAGAAAGTAGCGCCGAACACGCGGAAGCCTCCGTGCAGTGCCATGCCGTTGAGAATGCCAGCCATGGCGTGCTCGCGTACTCCGAAGTGCAGGTTGCGTCCGCCGAAGGCTTCGCGGTTAACGTGGCCGGCTCCTTCCATGATGGTTTTTGTGCTCGGGGCAAGGTCGGCGGCGCCGCCCACGAGATTCGGGATGCGCGGGGCCAGTGTTTGGAGGACCTTCCCGGAGGCCACGCGGGTTGCGACCGGCTTGTCGGTGGCAAACGAAGGCAGGGCGTCTTCGAGACCGGGAGGCAGGGAGTCAGAGAAATAAGAGTTCCACAAACGCTGGTAGTCAGGATTCTGATCGCAGTAGCGCTGCAAGTGGTTTTCCCAGGCATTGGCTATCTTCTGGAGCCTGCGGCTGCGTTCGGCGAACAGGTCGCGGACGCGTTGCGGGACTACAAAAAATTGGTTTTCGTCGAGGCCGAGATTACGCTTGGAGGCTTTGACTTCTTCCTCGCCCAGAGGCTCGCCGTGGGCGGCAGCGGTATCGTGTTTGTTGGGGCTGCCGTGAGCAATGTGGGAATGGCAAATGATGAGGGTGGGCCTGTGTTTCTCGCGCAGGGCGCGGCGGATGGCGCGGTCGATCCGGGTAAAATCGTGCGCGTCAGTCTCGAGGACATTCCAATGATAAGCCTGAAACCGGCGGCGAACGTCGTCGCTGTAAGCCAGGTCGGTCGAACCCTCGATGGTGATGCGATTGGAGTCGTAGAAGACTATGAGTTTGTGCAGGCCGAGGTGCCCGGCGAGTGAAAAGGCTTCGTGGCTTATGCCCTCCATTAGGTCGCCATCGCCGCAGAAGACGAATGTTCTGTGGTCGACGGGCGCAAAGTCCTGACGGTTGAGACGCTCGGCCAGCATGCGTTCGGCGAGGGCCATGCCAACCGCATTGGCACAGCCTTGGCCCAAGGGGCCGGTAGTGGTTTCAACGCCGGGGGTGAGGCCGTATTCCGGGTGACCAGGGGCCTTGCTTTCCCACTGGCGGAAGCGCATGATGTCGTCCAATGGGAGGTCGTATCCTGAAAGATGGAGCAGGCTGTAAAGGAGCATGGAACCGTGCCCTCCCGACAGGACGAAACGGTCGCGGTCAGGCCAACCGGGCTTGGAGGGACAATGCCGCAGATGTCGCAGGAAGAGAACCGCAGCGACGTCTGCCATGCCCATAGGCATGCCGGGATGGCCGGACTTTGCACGCTGGACAGCGTCCATTGTCAGGCCGCGAATGGTATTGGCGACAAGTTGTAGATCGGCATCGGCAAGTTTTGTTTTCATATTCGTGAAGGTGTCTGATTCGTGTTTTTCTTAGCGACCAATATCGAGGGCAGAATTATCCAGAACGAGCGCAGTTTGTCGAGTCCGGTTTGCAGGGGCGGTAGTTGAAAGGCCCTGACGGCGGGAGTATAATGACGGCGTGAGAAGCGGGTCGTGCGGGAGTGAAAACTTCAAGGGGAGAATGGGGCTGGCTGTTATGGTGGCGGTGTGTTTTGCAACTCCGGTGGCGCTCGCGGACGGTGTGCCGGTCCATGCCGGGACTGCGTTTCGCACGACGCTGGCCGTGCAAACTTTGTTGGATCGGGAAAATCTCTCTTGCGGCTGCCTGGACGGTATTATTGGGCCGAGGACGCGGGCAGCTCTGCAGGCGTGGCAACGCCGGCGCGGGCTGCCGGCGACCGGCGAAATCGACGCTGCGGTTCTGGAGGCTGTAAACTCGGCGCAGGACCTTTTCACGACGCATTGCGTGACTTCGAACGAAATTGCAGCGTTGACCGGCGTCTTCGAATCCTGGCTTGAAAAAGCTAGGGCAGAGCGCTTGGGCTACGGTACTATTTTGGAGGCGATAGCCGAGCAATATCACGCTTCGGAGGCTGCGATTGTGCGCCTGAATCCCGAAGTGGCCTGGCCCAATCCACCGGCGGGTACGGTGCTGGTGGTGCCTAATCCTTGTCCCGCCGCCGTAGGCAAGGCTGCGCGTCTGGTCGTGGAGATGGGCCGTAAACTGTTGCTCGCTTTTGATGAGCAAGACAATTTGCTCGCGATGTTTCCGTGCTCGATTGCGGCCCGTGTCGAAAAGCGGCCCACGGGTGTTCTGCGCGTGGTAAACTGTGCGAGTGATCCGGAGTATCTTTTTGATCCTGTAGTTTTTCCGGAGGATGCGGAGGCTCGTACGATCAACAGCAGACTGGTAATTCCACCGGGTCCGAACAATCCCGTGGGTGTGGCTTGGATTGGACTGAGCTTGCCGGGGTATGGAATTCACGGAACGCCGCGGCCCGAGGATATCGGCAAAACTGAGTCGCATGGCTGTCTGCGGTTGGCCAACTGGAATGCAGCGCGGCTGCTGAAAATGATTTCTATCGGAATTCCGGTCGTTATTGAGGACGGACAGCCGTGATCTGCGCGGGGGCGTCGAGGTTGAGTCCCGATCTGGGTTTGAGAATGGGCGTCTGGCAATCGCAAAATCTGGGTTTATTTCCCTTGGGAACGCGGACTATGATGAAGGCTTGTGAAGTCGAGGGAGAAAGTGCTTTTTCTGCAATTGCCGGCGCTGGACAACGTCACGCGGGGTCCATGGGAGAACCTTCCGCTGGCCGCGATTTACCTCGAACAGGCGTTGGCGCGGTCGGACGAAAGCGCGCATTATTGTGGATGTTTTTCGCCTCGTGAATTCGACCTTTTGGATAACGCGGGAATTGTGGCGGCGGTGGCGGCCATGCGACCCGCGGTCTTGGCGTGCACATTGTACCTCTGGAATGTCGAACGTACCCTGCGCGTGGTGCGCGGTGTACAGAAAATTCTGCCGGACATCCGCACGGTAGCGGGTGGTCCGGAAGTTTTCGATCCCCATCCATTTTTGTGGCGCGCGGGTGTCTTTGATGCGGCGGTGGTGGGCGAAGGCGAGGTGCTGTTTCCTCTTGTTCTGAAAGGCTTGCGCACCGGTCGGCGTGCGAACTTGAAAAACGTGGCCTGGAAAGTTGGGCGCAGTTACGAGTGGGGCCGAACGCCGGTGGCCCCGGTGCGTCTGGTTGATTATCGGCCCTGGAGCTCCGTGGCTGGGCTGAATCCTAACGGCGACGGCGTGGCTTATCTGGAAACGGTGCGGGGATGTCCGCGGCGGTGTGCGTTCTGCCGCTACCATCACCTGCGGGAGCGGGTTGATTTTCTGGCGCCGACGGCTGTGGCGCGCCGCGTTGCGGGTCTGGCCGAGCGGGGCGCCCGCGAAATCAAGATTACGGATCCGACGTTCAACGCGCACCCGCATTTTTGCAGAGTGCTTCGACAGATGGCGGCAGTGAATCGTGCCGCGAAACTGAAGTTTTTTGCCGAGGTGCGCGCGGAGACGATAACGGAAGAGGAGGCTGATTTGCTGGCGGCGGCGAATTTCGTCGAGGTCGAAGTCGGGATGCAGAGTCGGGATCCGCGGGTGCTGCGGGTGATCAGGCGTCCCACGGACCTGAAAGCTTTGGAGTCGGGTGTACGACGATTGAGCGCGCGGGGCATAAAAGTGACGCTGGATGTAATGTACGGCTTGCCGCAGCAGTCGCTTGACGACGTCTGGGATTCGCTGGCATGGGCGGGACGGCTGAAAAAAGTGAGGATTCAATGTTTGCAGACACTGCTCCTGCCGGGCACAGACCTGCGCGCTGCGGCGGGCAGGTGGAAACTGCGCGCCGCAAAGCGTCCGCCGTATGGCGTTTGGTCCACCCCCTCTCTCTCGCTGGAAGACGCGCGGAGTATTGAGGAGCGTCTGGCCGCAACGCCGGCACTGGCTCCGGATGCGCCGGCTTTACGGTTTGTGGGGCGGGAATTACCGGACTTGTTCAGGGAGAAAGTGCGGTTGGCGGCAGAATCCTTGCCGCGGGTGTGGCGTGAGCCGGTGTCCGGCCGGCAAAACCGGCGGGCAATCATTCTGCGGGGGCAAGATCTTTTTCAGCGGCGCGCGCAAATTTGCGCGCTGGTGCGCGCTGCCGTGCGCCATGAACCTGACATTCTGTGGCAGTTTGTGTTGGCGCCGGAGCGGGAGGAGCCGCTGGATTTGCTGGATATGCTGATAGCCGAGTTGCGGAGGGAACCGCAGCACTGGCTGGATAGGGGCGGCGCGCCGGCTATTCTCGGGAAGCTGGCAGCGCGGCGTGTGTTTATTTTGCTTTCCAGGAGGCGCCGGTACGAACTCGAGTGGATGACGGCGGCAGAGGAGCTTCTGCGCAGATGCTTTTACTGACGAACACGCCTCGTAAAATCAGATGAACGTTTCTGAGTTTCAGCAGGTATTGAGAAGCAAGGGCTGCTACGAAACACCTCGGGATCGCTGCCGGTCGGCGTTCGATCGGATGGCTGGCGGGTGGACTGTGTGGTACTACGCGAAACTTGCGGCGGTAACGGTCGAGGCCCACCGAATCGCGCGGGCCGGCCGGTACGATCTGGCTGCTTGGTCGCGGAGCTCCTTCCGGGTGGTGCAGGCGGTGGAAGAGAGCGGAAGTTCTGTCAGCATCAGCGGACTTGAGGAACGGGCCAAAATACCTGGTCCGGTTGTTTACGCATCCAACCACATGAGCATGTTGGAGACGTTCGTGTTGCCGTGCATATTGCTGAGTTTCGGAGATGTCGCGGTAGTTGTGAAAAATAAGCTGTTGGACTATCCGCTTTTTGGGGTTATTTTACGATCTGTGCGTCCGATCGCGATCGGACGCGAAAATCCGCGTGCGGATCTGGAGACTGTGCTGGCCGAGGGAACACGCGCGATCGCCGCGGGCCGCTCGGTGCTTGTGTTTCCGCAAGCCACGCGCCGATCGGACTTTGACGAGGCGGAATTTAACAGTTTGGGCTGCAAACTGGCGCGGCGTGCGGGCGTGCCAGTGGTTCCTGTGGCTTTGAAGACTGATTTTCAAGGGGTGGGATCGCTGATCCGCGATTTTGGTCCGATTGATGCCAGCAAGAGTGTCCACTTTCGCTTTGGTACGCCTCTGGTCGTTGCGGGTCAGGGCCGGGAGACGCACCGGCAAGTGGTGGCGTTCATTGGTAGCACATTACGGGAATGGGGGGTGCGGGTTTTGCAGCAAGCTTCCTCGGCAAGCGGGGAGGGTGCTGCGGAGGAGCGCCGGACATGAGTGACAATGCGGCGGGAAACGCCAAGGTTATGATTCCTGATTTGCAGTCCAGTCTTCTCTGCGACGATGTGCGGCAGGAGGTTAACGGCAAGTTTATTCTGATTGGGCTGTTCGACGTACTGGCGGTGCCGGCTTTGCCGGTGGTGCTGCCGCGCATTTGCCTCGTTAATCGGTGGTGTTGCGGCCAGGGGGAATTCAAACAGCGAAGTCGCATCCTTGGCGCGGACGGTGCCAGTGTGGTCATTCAAGGGCAGGAAGTACCGGTGAAGTTGCCGGACAGCGAGGCGACAGCCACCTGTGTGGAATTTTTTCTCAATGTGAGGATCGAGGCGGAAGGCACATACTGGGTGGAGATTCTGTTGGATGGCGACCTGAAACTGCGTTATCCATTGACGGCGCGAAGAATAAAGTTGCCGCCCGCGCGGCTTCCGCATCCGTCCGCGGAAGCGTGATAGCCGCGACGTTTGCCGGAAAGGAGGAAACGAGGAAGATGCTGAAAAAGTTGGTCATGTTTGCAGGCGTAGCGCTGGTATGGTTGTCGGCTGGAAACGTGTCTGCGCAGGAAGGAGCAGTTGGACTTGAGCAGTATGTGCTTCGAGCTGGTCCGATCGCTGTTGACGGCGCGTCGAACAACTGCTCGGGGGTGAGTTACTGCGGAGAATGCCGAAGCCTGGTGGTTGTAGCGAATAGTCCGCCGGCCCTCTATGTTGTTGGGCAGGACGGCACACTGCGCCGCAAGATAAGCTTGGAGGGGTTTGACGACACTGAGGACGTGGTATGGGTCCGGGGCCGTCGATTCGCAGTGGTAGAAGAACGCCGCCGTAATCTGTGTCTGTTTGATGTGGATCCTTCGAGTGAGCAGGTAACGTACGACGCGGCGGAACGTATCCTTGTTGACAGGGAGCCAGGTGGCAATCAGGGTATAGAAGGCATCACGTACGACGCGGCGGGTGGGCGTTTTTTTGCGGTGAAAGAAAAAGAACCGCGACGAATTTACATGATTCCAGAGAATGCCGCGACCGGCGGGAGCGAAATTACTCACCCCTGGGACGCTGAAAGCCACGCGCTGGGCTGCCGTGACCTGTCGGCTGTGTATTATCATCCCAAAACAGGACACCTGCTTCTGGTGAGCGACGAATCCAAATTTGTGGTGGAAACGGACCTCAACGGACGCGAAATCGGGCGGCTTCGGCTGACTAAAGGATCAGCGGGTTTGAGCGAGGACATTCCGCAGCCGGAAGGCATAACCATGAACGAAGATGGCAATCTTTACATCTGCAGCGAGCCGGCGTGGTTGTATGTATTTTCTCGGGAAACCGCGCAGACATCGGGGGCGGGGATCTCAGGTGACGCTGAGACGCAACCGTCGACGAAATAGATCCTCGCTCAAGTGCTGATTTTCAAGCCTGACCTGAACGTGGTAAATGCGTCTGGAATCTCGGTCGGTTGCCGTAAACGAGCCTTCGATGAGTGGGTTGTTCCAATGCAGGGCGGCAAGGCGGGACCATTCTAAAAGCCACGTTATCAGGTACGGATAAATTTCGGCGTCCACGCACTCTGTTGGCAAAATCTGCTCGAGACGCAGGTCTGAGCCGCTAAACAGACGGATGATCACTGGGCCGGGAGGTCCCAGCAATTCCAGTTGTGCCACGGTTTCCCGGATCAGATCCTGTAATCTGCAGCCCCACAGACGTTCGGCCTCCCGCGCGAATTCCTGCTCAGGATGGAGTTGGGAAGGGTCCAGCGGACCGCAGGTTGCGGCCTCCAGTTCCACGGTCGTGCAGTCCGGATAGTCCTGGCTGATTTCGTCCAGGAGACTTAGCCAAAATTTAGCGGCGCTGTTGGTAAAGGGCTCTCCGTCAACGAACCAAGCGCGAGGAACCCAGTTTCCGGTCGGCTGCTTGGCTGCTCTATCGCCCAAAAGTTTGCTCATGCTGTTCGGCGTCAGTGTTAGGCCGAGACCGCTGGTGCGGTCTTGTTGGCAACTACTCGCAAAGCTTACAGGAACGGGTTGAACCACGCCAAGAGCAGAATGCCATGAATAGCAGATTTGGCGTTTGAGAAAAGGCTGGCGATCAACGTACCCTGTCGCTGCGCACGGGGGAACAGCATTACTGCGCTTGCATTGCATTTCAACTTCTTTGCACACAGCGCGATGCAATCCCACCCAATTCGCAAACGCTGAATCGGGGAGGATTTTAAGGCCTGGAGCCGATATGCGTCTGGAGTTGACATTAGGAATCGATTGGTTGATAGTCACTAGACCGTCCGTGCTTATCCCCCTGCAGCTTCATTCTGTACCGACAGGGGTGATTCGGTTATGTAACCATTTGGTGAGCGGGTGCCATGCGTCGTAAACTGCGGCTTTTGGTCGGGTTTCTTGTTTTGGTGGCAGGTTGCGTTCCAACGCTTGTGGCGGCCACAGGCGAAGGAGGACCGCCGGACATGACCCAGCGGATGATGATGTTGGTCATTCAGTTGGGCGTTGTTCTTTTTGCCGCCAAGCTGGGAAGCATTGTGTTTGAGCGATTGCATTTTCCCGGGGTTCTGGGCGAACTCACCGCCGGTATACTTATCGGGCCGTACTTGCTTGGCCGCCTGCCTTTGCCAGGATTTCCTGAAGGCATTTTTCCGCGTATGGGAGATTTTCCGGTCTCCGTGGAGCTTTATGCTTTCTGCTCCGTGGCCGCCGTTGTGCTCCTTTTTCTTACGGGGTTGGAAACTGACACGGGCCTGTTTTTACGTTACTCGGTGGCCGGGACGCTGGTGGGCATTGGCGGAGTGGTCGCCTCGTTTGTTATTGGTGATGCGCTGGGCGTATGGTTTGCGCCGAGTCTTTTTGGCGAAGCCCGAGGGTATTTGGATCCGAGCAGCTTGTTTCTCGGCATCATTTCCACGGCCACCTCCGTGGGCATCACGGCGCGGGTCTTGTCAGAACGCCGCAAGCTCGACTCGCCCGAAGGGGTAACCATCCTGGCCGGCGCGGTCGTGGATGACGTGCTGGGCATTGTCCTTCTTGCCCTTGCTCTTGGTGTTCTGGCGGCATCGAATACCTCTGGGCGGGTCGACTGGGGTCATATTGGCGTGCTGGCGCTGAAGACGGTAGGTATTTGGCTAACAGCGACGGTGGTCGGGCTTCTGGCGTCCCGGAGGATCAGTCGTGTTCTTAAGGGATTTGGCGACCGCTCCTCTATCGCGACAATGGCCTTGGGACTGGCGCTGATTATTGCCGGGCTGTTCGAGGAGGCGGGTTTGGCGATGATTGTCGGCGCTTACGTGATGGGCCTGTCGCTGTCCCGCGCTGATATCGCACACGTAGTCCGTGAATGGTTGCATCCGATTTACGCCTTTCTTGTACCCATTTTCTTTGCCGGAATGGGGATGTTGGTAAATCTTCCGGCCCTGTTTAACAGGCAAGTTCTTACGTTTGGAGTTGTGTACACGCTGGCGGCTATCCTGGCGAAACTGGTAGGGTGCGGCGTTCCCACCCTCTTTTGCGGGTTCAACCTGCGTGGTGCCCTGCGAGTTGGGGTAGGCATGGTGCCGCGCGGAGAGGTCGCACTGATTGTCGCGGGCATAGGACTGGCTGCCGGCATGCTTCCTGCCGATGTGTTTGGCGTCGGGGTGTTGATGACCCTGGCCACGACACTGATCGCGCCCCCTTGCCTGGTCTTCCTGTTTCGGAGCGGGCAGCCTGGCTTGAGAAAACCAGAGACGCCGGAGCAGGAGGAAGCTCCGCTCGAATTCACGTTTCCATCCAGCCATACCGCCGAGCTCGTGGTTGCTCGCTTGATTTCGATTTTCGAGGCGGAAGGTTTTTTTGCTCATACTCTGAACCGCGAAGAAAATCTTTATCAGTTGCGCAAGGAAGGAATAGTGATCGGCTTCCAACGGCGCGGCCCCACGATTAGGTTTGAATGCCATCGGCGACAACGTCCCTATGTAGCCGTCGCGATCTACGAGGTTCTGGCGGACGTCGAGAAAACGGTCCAAGAGTTGCGCAAACCAATGGATGCTCACGGCGTAGTCAACCAAATGGACGCGGCCGGTTCCACGGAGCCGCCAGCCGTAGCTCTGCTGGGCACACATTTGACGCCGCGCCATTGCCAGCCGAATTTGCGGGCGAAAACGAAAATGGAGGCGATCGACGAGCTTCTGGACATTCTTTACCGGACCGGCGTGGTCCGCGATTTGCGGGCCGCCAGACAGGCCATATTGGAAAGGGAGGCATGCATGGCGACCGGTATGCAGCACGGCATAGCCATACCGCATGCTCGGACGGATGCTGTGGAGAGTCTCGGCTGCGCTATAGGACTGAAGCGGGAAGGACTGGACTTCGGCTGTCTCGACGGAGAGCCGGCGCGCATCATTATTTTGACGGTTTCCCCGAAGACAGGTCCCGCTCCTCAGGTCCAGTTGATGGCCACGCTTGGTCAAATTCTCGACGCCCCGACGCGGGCGCGTCTTCTCCAATGCGAAACTCCCGAGGAAATGTATGCCGTGCTGGTGGCCCGCAACAGCGCCAAGAGTCTCTCGTCCTGAAAAGTTTGTACTGCCGGTGCCGGGCTTTTTTCACGCGCAATCGTAACGGTCGGGTTGATGAGCACAGATTTTGCGTTTGAGAAATGGCCGGGTTGCCTGACCTGTCGGCAAAACATGGTGTTTGGACACTGTGTGATTTGAACGAACAAACATAAACCCAGATTTTGCGATTGGGCAAAACAGGCAAGATGCAAGGCGCGGGAGGTGAAGGTGTATGCGTATAATCCGAACCTCCCGCAACGCAGCAGATTGCCTGTTTTCGACAATCCCGTAGGGTTTGAGAATCGGCTGCTTTTCTCTTCGGATGTGGCTTCCACATTTTGGTGCAAAAGATGGGCAACTGCATTGCATTTCAACTTGTTTGCGCGTAGCACGATACAAATACCTGCCAATTCTCAAACGCAAAATCTGGGATGAAAAAGGGCTGGTCGTGGCGGGGCCACAAAATGGGATTGGAATTTTCAGTGCGCCGTTGTATTTGATCAGCGTGTCGTGTACTCCGGATTTTGAGTTTGAGAAATGGCCGGAGGGCAGCGTTCCACCGCGCTTCGCGAGCGGAGAAAGTCACTGGACTTAAAACCGGGGATCTAACAGCGGCTGTGCGGACATGCGACGGCGCGTGTCGTGCCTGACAAGTGCTGTACACGAGCCGATCGCAAAATCCGGGCTCAACAAGGGAAAAAACATGGCTTTGATCCATTGCAACTTTTTCTCGCATATTCTGGGAATGGCCACAAGTATGGATGTCATTCTTCCTGACAGGCCGGCAATCTCTGGTGGCGGGGGAGCGGCGGAAGACTATCCTTGTCTGTTATTGCTTCACGGTCTCTCGGACGACCACACGATTTGGCAGCGCCGCACGTCCATTGAGCGTTATGTCCAACCGTTGGGTTTGGCCGTTGTTATGCCCAACGCCCACCGCAGCTTCTATTCCAATATGGTCCACGGGCCGGACTACTGGACTTTCATAAGCGCCGAAGTGTTGGCTGTGGCTCGCTCGTTTTTCCGACTTTCCGCGCGGCGCGAGAACAATTTTGCAGCAGGGATATCCATGGGCGGTTACGGAGCGTTCAAATTGGCTTTGCGCCATCCGGAGCGGTTTGCTGCGGCAGTCAGTTTGTCAGGCGCGTTAGATATTGCCCCACGCGTGTTGAATCCCGAAGAGCCGCTGGTCGAAGATTTTCGGAGAATCTTTGGAGAGGATGCAGATATCCGGGGATCGGGCGATGATTTGTTTGCGTGCGCGTCGGCGTTAGCGGCTGCGCCGGGGTTACGCCCAAAGCTTTACGCCTGGTGCGGCACCGAGGATTTTCTGTATGCCGACAATCTGCGTTTTCGTGACCACGCGAGAAGCCTGGGACTGGATCTCACCTACTCCGAAAGTCGGGGTGGCCATGACTGGGACTGCTGGGACTTACAAATTCAGCAGGCACTTTCCTGGCTGGCGGCCCTGCTGCCCGGATTACCTCGCGCCAGTCGCGAGACTTGACAGGCTGGGCTGTGAGGACGAGTCCGCCGTTCCGGTCCCCACGACGGGAAAAAGCACTGTGAAAGTCGAGCCTTTGCGGGGAGCGCTGGTGAAATGGATAGCTCCTCGATGACGCCGCAACAGGGCCACAACCGTAGCCAGACCCATCCCGTGCCCTGAAGGCTTGGACGAAAAAAAGGGATCAAAAATCTTGTTTTGGACATCCTCGGCTATGCCGCAGCCAGTGTCAGTCACCTGAAAATAAACGTATCGGCCCGGTTGCAGGTTTTCCGTAAAGGCACATTCAAATATGTAGCGTTGATCCACATCCTGCGCTCCGGTCGAAAGCGAGATTTCCCCACCCCCCTTGTCCAATGCCTCGACCGCGTTGGTTATCAGATTCATCACGATCTGCTGAACCTGCGTTAAGTCGCCCATGAACAGCGGCAGATTGTCGGTGAACTCGGTTTTTACCCGAACCACGTCGGGAATTGAGACGCCCATCACCTGGACTGTCTCCCGAACGATTTGCGTCAAGTCAAGGGGCCTGAATTCTGCGGCCTCGGTGCCGGCGAACAAAGCCAGCTTCTGACACAAAGCCGCTGCGCGCGCACACGCTCTGTTAATTTCTTCGACCCGCTCTCTCACGGCTGGCGGCAGCGTGTTCCCCGCAAGCATCAAGTCCGTATGGCCTTGAATAACCATCACAGAGTTATTGAAATTACGACCAACGCCGGCCGCAAGCGCCCCCAGAATTTCCAGCTTTTCAGTGCGCTGAGCCTGCTTTTCAAGCCGATTCCGCTCTTCCTCGAGACGGACCCGTTGTGAAATGTCGCGTAATAACAGTACGGCTCCCCCGGTGCCCTTCAATTCGCCAGAAATGATTTCCAGAGGAACTGTGCCCCCTCCTTTTTTCTTGCCGACTGCCGTGCCGATGTGGAAACCGTCCTTCTCGAGTGCTTCGTAGATTTCGTGCGGACGAGATTTGCTGCTGCGCCGGTCGAAATACAGTAGATCCGTGGTTTGGCCGAGCACCTCTTTTTCGGAATATCCGAAGATTCGCTGGACCGAGGCATTGCACATGACGATACGACGGTCAGGTCTGAGCACCAGCAGCGCGTCCGGGCTGATGCTCGCTAAAATATTTTCCAGTTCGTTTCTTTTCCGCACGGCCTCACGCCACCTGTAAAAGGCCAGCCAGAGAAGCGCCGCTAACCATCCCAGCAGCAGGTTAATCAGGCAGCGCGTTATACGCAGTCTGGAGTATTCAATAAGGAAGCCGCGCGCTCCCTCCAGCAGGTTGACGAAAATGCTGATGATGAGCAGCACGAAGCCAATGGCAAAAGAGAGAACAAGGTCAAGCACCGAACGCCAGCCTTGCCGTAAAAAGCCGCGGATCATTTAGTCCTCATTCACTGGCCGCTGCGGGATCTGTGCCCGCCGGTCTACGCAGCATTTTTATAAACCGGGCTTTTGCGCTTGGCCCGACCACGGCCGATGCGCGGTGGGAAACGCGCCGCCGTATCTCCTTTTTTAACACCATTTTTTCAACCCAGATTTTGCGTTTGAGAATTGGCAGGTATTTGTATCGTGCTGCGCGCAAACAAGTTGAAATGCAATGCGGTTGCACATCTTTTGCACCAAAATGTGGAAGCCACATCTGAAGAGAAAAGCAGCCAATCCTCAAACCCTTCGGGATTGTCGAAAACAGGCAATCTGCTGCGTTGCGGGAAGTTCGGAGTATGAGCATACACCTTCACCTCCCGCGCCTTGCATCTTGCCTGTTTTGGCCAATCGCAAAATCTGGGTTCAATGTATCGTTATTCGAACCAGCCATTTCTCAAACGCAAAATCTAGGTTAAAGCTGTGTCGTGCTTGAGATAAAGTATATTTTACCAGGACGGTTAACGCCCCTGATCTTTAGCGAAGGGAGATTTGGGATCGGGGAAGGGGCCGGAGAGGACGGATAAGGTGGGAGGGACAGAAGCTGCGCGGAAAAAAGGGGAGCGGATCCCCCGGCCGGAGCGGTTTTAAGGCCTCTAAAACGTCCGGATTTCCTGAGGAAGAGACACCCCACCGACGGAGGTCCCCAGGGGCCACATATGGCTATCGCTTCGTTACGCCGTCACCGCGCACGGCGGAGCCAGGTCGCAACGAGGC